>Ga0209992_10000016_pt1 | contig 262149 bp, 233 predicted proteins | sample 2SBtaG_2_FD_182564 | JGI IMG/M metagenome (GOLD analysis project Ga0209992, IMG submission 182564) | Deep subsurface microbial communities from Kolumbo volcano to uncover new lineages of life (NeLLi) - 2SBTROV12_ACTIVE470 metaG (SPAdes)... | ecosystem: Environmental > Aquatic > Marine >... | reverse complement strand
TGAGCGGGGCGGGGGTCGTGAGCGGAAAGGGGGTCGTGACCGGGAAATGAGCGGCCGCCGGGAGGGGCCGTGCGAGGTGCCGGGACAATAGGAGACGGCCCGTCTCGAAACAACGGGATCCCGGTCATCAGAGGGGCTGAAACCCCTCTCAGTCGCTCCTCAGACGCGATTCCGGTCAGGTCCCCTGACGTCGGACACGCACGGCTGGGGGCGCGATCGACCATTCGGTTCCCGCCGCTGTTCGATTTGCGGGCGGGGACGGCTCTCCTATCCTGCCGCCCGCGCAAGCCGGCAGGCCGGCAGGCCGATTCGTCTAGGGACTCCCTCGCGATCTGCCACCTTCAATCGGTCACTCCGTCAGGCGCTGCCTTGTGTCTTCCGGCCTCGCGCGTCAAAGGAAGCCCTCATGTCTCCCCTCGGCCGCGCGTCCATGAACGCGTCCGATTTCGTGCAGCTGATTCGCGAGTTCCTCAGCACGTCGGGGGAGCTCGCGGTCGCGTGCGAATCGGAGGGCGGCCTCGACTTCGAGGCGCTCGCCGCGACGGTCGGAGACGATCACGCCTCGGCGCTCTTCCGGCTGAAGGAGCACAGCCACGGGTTGTTCCGGAGCGATGGGCTCAGCTCGGAGGCGGTGCGCCGGGAAGCACTCTTCGACCTCACGGTCGGCGCGCTCTTCCACGCGGCCATGAAGCTGCGCGAGAGCCTCTACCAGCGGGACGTCTACGCGCCGCGCCTGGCCTCGCTGCGCGCCGCGACCGACGGGGACCCGGACGCGCTCTTCGGCGAGTTCGACGGGCTGCTCGAACGCAGCGTCGCACGGGTGGACGAGGGCATCTCAGAGGTGCGGATCCTGCTCGTGCAGACCCGCGAGCAGTTCCGACGGATGCTGATCGAGCGCGCCGGCGAACGTGGCGTGATTCGTTGCTTGCTGCGTCGGCGTGCGCAGATCGACGGCACCTTCCGCGGAGGCTTCGAGGCGCTCCTCGAGGACATGTACGGCGACGTGGCGACGGGCCTCGTCGAAGCGGCCCGCGCGTTGCTCCACAGCGCCTACTTCGTCGAGGCCGCGAAGGTGCTGCGCGAAGCCGCGCGCGTCGCGAACGCGCCGCGCGCCGAGATCGACCAGCTCAGCCGCTATGCCGAAGGCATGCAGGCCTTCCTGGAAGGGGACTATGCCGGGAGCCTGGCCGCGCTCGAGGCGTGGGTCGATCTGGAGGGGCCGCACGACGGCCGGCGCTTCGCCCGACGGGCCGCGGCCGCGCTCGCTCGCGTGGGACGACTCGTCGACGACGATGCCCAGGGCGTGGCGATCGTCGACGCCGCCAAGCAGCTGCAAGGTCGACTCGAGGTCGCCCCGGAGTAGCGCGCCGCGCGCGTGGATCCCGCTAGGCCCGGGCCTTGGCGCCCTTGCGCTTCCGCTTGCCGGCGGGGACCGAGGCCGCCGCCTCATCTTCGGTCTTCGCGACGGCGCGCGCTCGAAGGATCAGCGCGATCCCGAAGGCGACGAGGCCGAGGCCGATGAACTGGGCCTCGCTCATTCCGAAGGCGACCCGTGCGTTCAGGCGCCAGTACTCGATCACCGTCCGCCCGACGCCGTTGAGGATCAGGAACTCGCCCATCAGCGAGACGCTCTTCTTGCGGCGCGACCACAAGAAGAGCGCGGCCACCGACAGCCAGGCCGTCTCGTAGAGCATCGTGGGATGGACCGAGAAGACCTCGCCGGTCACTCGGTCGATCGTGGGCGGCAGGCCCTGCGGAAACGAGACCGCCCAGGGCAGGTCGGTCTTCACGCCGTAGTCGTCGCCGACCAGGAAGCAGCCGACGCGTCCGATCGCTTGACCGACGGCCAGCGAGATGCAGGCGGCGTTCGCGAGGGGGACCGGCGGCACCTTCCAGTACTTGCAGCCCGCATAGCCCGCGAGGCCGCCGCCGATGAAGCCGCCGTAGAAGACGAGACCGCCGCGGGAGAACATCGAGTCCCAGAACGGGTGGTCGTGGATCAGGTAGAAGCTGACGGCGTAGTAGAGCTTCGCGCCGAACACGCCGCCCAGCATGATCACCATCAGCAGGTTGGCCGCGTCCTCGGGGTCGAGCCCCTCTTCCTTCATGCGCGGCAAAGAGATCCAGTACCCGATGAGAAAGCCGGTGGCCATCATCGCGCCGAAGCTGCTGATGGGCCAATCGAGGCCCGGGATCGTAAAGAGCACCGGATACATGGGTTCCCCCTCGCGGCCGCACGGTACGCGACGGCCCCGAGTCGGGCAATCGCGGCGCGCCGCCGAAGCGACGATCTGGACGCGCCGGTTCGACTACGGGGCGCCGGCGGCCTCGGTTTCAGCCGGCGGCCTCGGTTTCAGTCCGCTGCTTCGGGTTCGGTGGCGGCGGGCAGCGGGAGCCAGACGTGGAACGCGGCACCGCCGCCCGGCGCGTCGTCGACGCGCACCGTGCCGCCATGGAGCTCGACGATCTTGCGCACGATCGCGAGACCGAGCCCGCTGGACTTGCCGCGCTTGTCCACGGACGCGCCGTCGGCGGCGGGGCGGGCGTGCTTCGCCGTCCGGAAGGCGTCGAAGATCCGGTCCCGGTCCTCCGGCGCGATGCCCGGGCCGTTGTCCTCGACCCCGAGCCGCCATCCCGTGTCGTCGCGCTCGACTCGCACTTCGATCCGGCCCGTGCCGTCGTGCGGGACGTGACGGATCGCGTTGCCGACGAGATTCGAGAAGAGCTGATAAAAGCGGGTGCGATCGCAGACGACGATCGGCGCCTCCTGAGGGACCACCAGCTCGATCGACGCCTCGTCGAGGGCGGGCTTCTGCTCGGCGGCCAGCTGCTCGAGGACCGCCGTCGGATTCACGTGCACCGGGCAGCTCGGCGTGTCCTCGAGACGGGTCAGCTCGAGCATGTCGTGGAGCAGTCGCTCCATGTTGCGGCCGGCCTGCTCGATCCGGTCGAGGAAATGCAGCCCCGTCCGGCCGATCGGCTCTCCGAACTCGTCGCGCAGCAGGCGAGTGAAACCGAGGACGGACACCAGGGGCGAGCGCAGGTCGTGGGACACGCTGCGAACGCAGGTCTCGAGCTCGGCGTTCTTCTTTTCGAGCAGGCTCGAGCCGCTCGGCTCGACATCGACGAGGGCGACGCGCAGGGGGCTCGGGGCGTCGCCCACGACCTCGACCTCGAAGCATCGGACGCAGACGCCGACATCCGGAGTCGGTTCGCCCCCGGAGAGCGCCGCGACGATCGCGGCGACGGACGCCGGCGCGTCGTCGTCGACCGTCGCGAGCGAGGTCGGTCCGACGGCACCGAGCAAGGCCTCCGGATCGCGCAGGAACACGATCCGGTCCTCGGCATCGACGGCGAGGACAGCGGCGTGCAGCGAGCCCAGCCCTTCGAGGAGCGAGCGCGAGGCCGGATCGATCGTCGGCGGCGAGGCAGCGGGGACGGACATGGCGGGGGGGGTCCGGGGGCGCCGGGCTGGGGAAGGGTCATCGCCTACCCGAAACGTCGGGGGCGGCCCGGGTCGGCGACCGCCAACGTACCCGACCTCGACCGCGAGGTGAAGCATTTCGGTGTCGCATGGCCGCACTCCGGGTGCACCGGTATTCTGGCCCTCCACCGTCCTCCCCAGGCCCCCCGACCGCGCTCTTTCCGGCGTCGGCCGCGGGCGTGGGCGGCGCGGGACCGCCGACGGGCGGCGGAGGGCCGAATTGGAGTCGTCGAAGTCGAGAGCGGCCGCAGAGGCGTCGGCGCCCGAGGCCGACGTTCGCGCGCGCCTCCTCGCGGAGCCCTCTCGACTGTCGCCGCGAGCCCGACGGGTGGCGACCTGGGTGCTGGTCGCGCTCGGGGCGCTCCTCGTGCTCGATGCCCCCCCGGTTCGCTTCGAGGATGCCCAGGGCGTCGTGACCGCGGACGAAGCGCTGGCGGAGACCCGGTCGGCCGTGGGTGCGGCGCTCCGCGCGCACTTGCGCGACCGACGCTCGACCTTGTCCGCGGAGGAAACCGAGCGGGTGATCGAGGCGGTGCTCCGGAGCAGTCGGCGCTACGAGCTCGATCCCTACCTCGTGACCGCGGTGCTGATCGTCGAGAGCGATGCGCGACCCTGGGCGGAGAGCGGCAAGGGAGCGATCGGCTTGATGCAGGTCATGCCTTACATGGCCGAGAAGCTCCCGCTCTCTGGCAACCTCGCGACGATCGAGAGCAACGTCGAGGCCGGCTGCTTCATTCTCGCCGACAACATCCGCCGTCTCGGCGAGGCCCGCGGCATCTCCAGCTATTTCTGGGGCCGCCGCATCCGGGGCGTCGCGTACCTGCAGAAGGTCCAGCGAGCCCGTGAGCGCGTGCGATTGGCCAGCGCGGGATGATCGAATGAGAGATCGCATTCGACGCCTCGAGTCGCAGGTCGTGCTCTCGGACCACGGCGAACGCTATCGCCGCGCCTGGCTCCCGCCGGAGCCCGAACGCGTGATGATTCTGGTGCATGGTTATGCGGAGCACTCGGGGCGCTACGACGAGATGGCGATGCACTTCGCGGAGCGGGGCTTCGCGGTCCACGCCTACGACCAGGTCGGCCACGGCCGCACGGCGGGCCCGCGCGGTCACGTCGATCGCTTCGATCGCTTGCCGGCGGAGGTCGCGCGCTTCGTCGAGCTCGTCGGCCTCGATCATCCGAGGTTGCCCGTGACCCTGGTGGGCCACAGCATGGGCGGGCTCGTCGTGGCCGCGACCTGCGCGAATCACCATCCCCCGGTCGATCGCGTCGTCCTCTCCGGCGCGCTGCTCGAGCTCGCGGGCGGCGGGTTGCGCCAGTCCCTGAGCATCTTCGTGGCCCGGGTCCTGTCTCTTCTCGCGCCTCGGATCGGGCTCGCCGCCGGTCTCGACCCGGCCGGGCTGTCCCGGGATCCCGAGGTCGCGCGACGTTATGTCGAGGACCCGTTCGTGAAGGATCGGATGAGCGCGCGCTTCGCGGCAGGCATGAGCAGCACCGTCGAGCGAACCCGGGCCGGGGCCTCGCGGGTCGAGCGACCGATGCTGATCCTTCACGGCGGGGACGATCCGATGTCGCCGCCGTCCGGGAGCGCCGCGTTCCACGCCGGCCTGGCGCCGCAGGTCGCCGCCGAGAGCGCGCTCCGGATCTATCCCGAGCTGCGACACGAGATCTTCAACGAGCCCGAGCGCGAGCAGATCTGGCGTGACATGCTCGAATGGCTCGACGCCTAGCATTCGTCGAGCGCGAACCAAGGAAACGAGTGATGAGCGACGAGCTGACCCACCTCGACGAGCAGGGCCGCGCACGGATGGTGAACGTCGGTGAAAAGGCCGTGACCCATCGCGTGTGCGTCGCCCGGGGCGAGGTGCGGATGCAGGCCGAGACGCTGTCGCGGATCGTCGAAGGGCGCGTCGCGAAGGGGGACGTGCTCGCGACCGCGCGCATCGCCGGGATCCAGGCGGCGAAGCGGACGGGTGAGTGGATCCCGCTCGCGCATCCGATGCCGATCGACTCGGTCGAGGTCCTGCTCGAGCCGGCGGAAGACGGGCGCGGGCTCCGGATCGAGGCAAGGGTCGAGGCCCACTGGAAGACCGGGGTCGAGATGGAGGCGCTGGTCGCCGCTTCGGCCGCAGGGCTTACGGTCTACGATATGTGCAAGGCGGTCGATCGGGAGATGGAAGTCGACCGTGTACGGCTGGTCGCGAAGCGCGGCGGCAAGAGCGGGGTCTTCCTCCGCGACGGCGAGTCCGAGGTCGATCTCGGCGAGTGAGCGTCACTCCCCTCGGGACGTAGAGATCGCCAAAGGAGAGTCAGGTTTGGGAGACCGCAGGCCCGAAGACGCCGCCGATCCCGAAAAAGGTCCGGATTCGCAGGAACCCCTGCCGGAACCCCGGGGTCTGTCCGCCAAGAGGCAGACCATGGCAGTTGAAATCGTCGAGAGAGGACCGATGGTGAGTGGCACGAACCCGCTGGCGCGCGAGAAGGCCGCGCCGCGCGTCGTGGTCGAGGATCCCGACCGGGAGCTCATCGTCGCATGGCAGGCGGGCGACGAGTCCGCCTTCGAGGAGCTGATCCGACGCCACGAATCGCGCGTCTATCGCCTGCTCTATCGAATGATGGGCAGCAAGGAAGACGCCGAGGACCTGACCCAGGAGACGTTCCTGAGTCTCCATCGTCACGGCCACCGCTTTCGCGCCGAGGCCCGCTTCTCGACCTTCGTCTATCGCGTCGCCGCGAACGCGGCGCTGAACCGCCGTCGTTCCCTCGGTCGCGGTCGCGCCCGGGTCGACAAGTTGAAGACGCGGCAGCAGGCGGGCGACGACCTTCCGAGCTCGCCGCGGAATCCCGAGGACGCGACGCTCGGGCACGAGCTCTCGGGCCACGTGCGCGAAGCCCTCGAGAACCTCTCCCCCTCGCTGCGGATGCCCGTGATCCTCTACGACATCGAGGGCCTCGCCTACGGCGAGATCGCCAAGGTGCTCGGCATCGCCGAGGGCACCGTGAAGTCCCGAATCCATCGTGCGCGGCAGGCTCTGCGCGAAGAATTGAAGTCGCTGTTGGGAGACAACCCGACGGCCGAAGGTGTCTGACGTGAACCACGCGGAAGTGAAGAAGAACCTGGCTGACTACCTGGAAGGCGATCTGTCCCTCGACGACCGCGCGGTCGTCGATGCCCACCTCGACACCTGCTCCGAGTGCGCGCGGGAGGTCGCCGAGCTCGAGCAGACCGTCCGTGTGCTGCGGTCGCTGCCGGAGCCCGAGACGCCGCCGATGATCGCGGCCAACGTGATGCGACGGATTCGCGCGGGCGAGACCCGCCCCGGGTTCTTCGAGCGCGTGCGCCGCAGCGTTTCGGCGGTGCTCGAGCCGACCTTCATGCTGCCCGCTTCGGCGGTCGCGGTGGCGGCCTTCGTCGTGGTCGTCGTGCAGGATCCCGGGCGCTTCGGCCTCTCCGACGAGGCGGCTTCGCCCTTTTCCGCCGAGCGGGCCGAGATCTTCGACGCAGGGACGCCGTTGGCGGTCGTGCCGCGCCCGGCGACGCCGCCGAGCACGATGGGCTTCACCTCGAGCGCCGCGGCGCCCGGACCGTGGGCGACCGCGCCGGCTCGGGAACGCGACTTCGCATTGGATCTCGATCTGCGCGCCGCGCCGTCGGATCGCGCCACGGGGCTGCTCGCCGGCGGTCCGCCCCCGACGCTCGTCTCGAACGGGGCGACCGGACGCATGTCGCTCGGACAGGCCGTGCCGGTGGCGGCGACGGTGCCGCCGAGCGCGATGGGCCTGCGGGCGGAGCCCGGCTACGCGCCGGTGGCCGTCCATTCCGGTGGTGAGGATCCGCGCGATGGCTGGATCGCCCTCGGCCTCGAACGGCCCGCGGACTTCGCACGTTTCCTCGCCGACAAGAGTCTGGCCGAGCAGGAGCTGTGGGTGGGTCGGCTCGCCGATCGCGCCGAGTCCCGCGGTCTGCTCGACGAGCTCGTCGAGAGGCTCGAAGAGACGCCGGACGAGATCGCGGCGCTGCTCGCGACGGACTTCGCCGCGGAAGCAGCGCAGCTGCGAGCGGACGGCCGTTAGATCCCAGCCGCGTCGCCGACGCCTCCGACTTCTCGGAGGAGCGGCGCGCGATGACCATGCACGAGCGGTGTGACCGAAGGGTCACGCCGCTTTCGTGTATTCAGGGGCGCGCACTTCCCGCTGCGCGACTGCGGCCTAGCTTGCCGGCCTGGCGCCGCGAACGGCGCAGGAGGCGGGGAGGCCATGCGCGTCGACGATCGGGGGCCGGCCGCGACGAGGCAGGGCGGGGACGACCGGCCGCGTGAGCGGCTCGCGCGACTCGGTCCCGCTGCTCTCGCGGATCGCGAGCTGCTGGCGTTGATCGTGCGCAGCGGCGGCGCGTGCGCCGACGCCTCGGCGCTGGCGGAGCGCGCGCTCGAGCGAGTCGGCGGCAGGGAGGGTCTTCCCGAGGCGACGCTGGCCTCCCTCGCGGGGCTCCCGGGGCTCGGCCCCGCGAAGGCAGCGGCCCTCGTCGCTGCGGTCGAGCTCGGGCGTCGTCTGGCCGAGCGGCCGCTCCGAATCGGCGCGCGGATCGGCGGGCCCGAGGACGTCGAGCGTCATTTCCTGCCGCGGGTCGGCGATCGCGCCCGGGAGTCCTTCCACGTGCTGCTGCTCGACGGTCGCCACAGACTGCTCGCCGAAGAGGAGGTCTCCGTCGGAACCCTCACCGCGAGCCTCGTGCACCCGCGCGAGGTCTTCCGCGGCGCCGTCGCCGCGGCGGCGGCGGGCCTGGTGCTCGTGCACAACCACCCGAGCGGCGATCCCAGCCCGAGCGCCGAGGACCGGAGCGTGACGCGTCGACTCGGGGAGGCGGGGCGGATCCTCGGGATCGCGGTCGTCGATCACGTCATCGTGGCGCGCGGGGGCCACTACAGCTTCCGCGAAGCCGGGGCGCTGCCTCTCGACACCGCGGTCGGCGCCGCGGTGATGTGACCCCAGGAGCCTGTCCAGCCGGCCGCCCGCGGGGAGCAGGTCCGGTGTCCCGTTTCGAGCGGGGGCGGGTCCTAAAGCAGTAGGGGCGGAATGGACGATGGAGCAGATCCGAGAGTCCGCATTCCATCGCGACTTCGGCGCTCGTTTCGCCGGTCGCATCGGGATCGTCGGGCTGGACGGGAGATCCACGATGGCGCGAGTGAGCATGGAGGCCGGCGATCCGCTGGCGACGGACGACGCCGCCGGCGACGACCGCCGCCGGTCCGCGCGCGCTCAGGTCACGGTGCGCATCGACTACGGAACCGTCGACGAGATGTTCTCCGAGTTCACTCGGGACATCAACGAAGGCGGCCTCTTCATCGAGACCGACAAGCCCCACGATCCGGGTACCGAGGTCACGATGCATTTTCACCTGCCGGGCAGCAACGAGGCCCTGCGCACGGTGGGCCGCGTCGTCCGCGTGACGCCCTCGGCCGTCGGCTCTCCCGGCGGCATGGGCATCGAGTTCGACGAGCTCACCCCCGACGACCGCACCCGGATCGACCGAATCGTCCGCGCCCTCCGCCACGGCGACGACGCCTAACAAGGTCGCTCACCCGGACGCCCGCGCCCCGAATCGGGCCACACCTGCGCCGCACCGGCACCGAATCGCACTCAGCGATCGCGTACGTCCGACCCTATCCGCACCGATCGGCGTCGCCAAACGAGCACAGCGCGACGAATCCGCCTGGCTCAGGAAGCCGCCTCAATCGGCGTCGCCAAACGAGCCCAACGCGACGAATGCGCCCAACCCGCCCAAAGCCGCATCAAAAGGGGATGTCCTCACCCCCACCCGGCGGACCCGCGTCGGCCGGTCCGTCGCTGCGGGAGTCCCCCCCGCCGCCGCCCGATCCGCCTCCGCCCGAGTAGTTGCCACCGCCACCGCCGTCGGTGCGCGGGCCGATGAACTGGACGGTCTGGGCGTTGATCTCAGTGGTGTACCGCTTGTTGCCGTCCTTGTCTTCCCACTCGCGGGTCTGGATCCGACCCTCGATGTAGACGGTTCGGCCCTTCGAGAGGTACTGGTTGCACATCTCGGCGGTCTTCCCCCAGACCACGATCCGATGCCACTCGGTTCGTTCCTGGCGTTCGCCGCTCTTGTCGGTCCAGTTCTCGCTCGTCGCGAGCGTGAAGTTGACGACGGCCTGACCGTTGGGGGTGTGACGCAGCTCGGGATCACGTCCGAGATTGCCGACGAGAATGGCTCTATTGACGCCTGCCATGGTGTGGGCTCCATCGGGACACGCTGGGGAACCCGCGGCTTGCGGTTCTTGGCAAGGCGCGGCTTCCGCGAGGAAGAAGGGGGCTCGGGGTCCGAGGCAAGTGTCCCGTCGTGGCCGAAAGGCGTCAAGGGAGGACCGCCCGGACCCTTTTCGCCAACCCGGCGCCACGGTATCCTCGGACGATCGTACTCACCGGGGGGTGAGATCTCGATTCGCGAACGCTCGACATGCGGGACCCGTCCCGCGTCGAGCATGTTGGAGTGCGAGAGGCGAAGCGATCGGGACGGTCTTCGAGGCGCGATGAGCGCCCTGGACCCGTGTCGGCGGTCCGTCGTGCGTTCCGCGGTCGCGCGTGAGAATCGAGGATCCGAGCCCCCCGCCCGGTCGACGCCGCACGCGGTGATCGACTGCGCTCGTTCCGAGGGGGCTGGCAGTCATGGCCAAGGCCGCAGCGAAGTCGCGTGGAAGAAAACGCGGGGGCAAAGCCGCCGAAGAGGCTTCGGACGGGCCGATTCTCGTCGCCGCCGGATCCGAGATCGTCGGTCTGATCCTGATCGGGCTGTCGCTCCTCGCGACGCTCGCCCTGGCGACCTACGCGCCGGAGGATCCGATCGGCCGACTGGTCGAGGTCTCGAACCGCGCGGGGCCGGTCGGGGCGACCCTGGCCGGCGGTCTGCTGCGGGGCTTCGGCGCCGGCGCCGTGGTGTTCGTGGCGGCCTGTGCCTTCCTCGGTGGTCGCATGGTGATGAGCCTGGGGCTGCCGGGCCTGCTGTCGCGCTTCTGGATCGGGGCCGTCGTGATGATCCCGACCGTTGCGCTGCTCCCGCCGCTGCTCTACGAGCTCGCGCCCGGCACCGTGCCCTGGATCGAGCCGGGCTGGCTCGGGCGCCACGGCGCCGACACGCTGCAGCTGCTCTTCGGCAACGCGGGCGCGCTCGTGCTGACGGGGCTCGGCCTCTCGGTCGGCGTGCTCTCCCTCTCCGGGATCTCTTCCGGCGCCGTGCTGGGGGCCGCGGGTCGCGGGGCGATGTGGACGCTCGGTTGGGCGATGGCCTTCGGCGAGTGGGTGGTGCGCGGGCTGCGGCGCGGGATCGACTTCGCGGTGCACCTCACCCGGGCCTCGATCGCCGGGGCGGGACGCGCGATCCGGCAGACGCGCGAGGCGATCACCCAGATCTCCGTCCGCCGCGAACAGCGCGCGCGTCGCGAGCGCGTGCAGGAGCGCCGGGAACCGGAGTTCAGCTTCGAGGACGAGGTCCGTGAGCAGGAGGAGCCGGAAGCGCCGATCGAAGTGCTGGCGAAGCCCGAAGAGAAGCCGGCGCCGGTCGCGCGACGCCTGCGTCCGGGCGATGAGCCCGACATCGTCGACCACGACGAGGAGCGCAAGCGCAAGCGGAAGCCCGAGCAGGAGGCCTTCGTGTTCAACGAGAACGGTCCCTCCGGTCCGTTCCTGCTGCCCGACGTCGGCATCTTCGAGGCGCCGCCGGTCGGCGAGCGGAGCTACGACCGCGATTCGCTGCTCATGAACTCGAAGATCCTGGAGAAGAAGCTCCAGGACTTCGGCGTCACCGGGCGTGTCGTGCGGGTCCATCCCGGACCCGTGATCACGATGTACGAGTACGAGCCCGCCGCGGGCATCAAGGTGAACAAGATCGTCGGCCTGACCGACGACCTGACGATGGCGCTGCGGGCGATCTCGATCCGCATCATCGCGCCGCTCCCCGGCAAGAGCGTCGTCGGCATCGAGGTCCCGAATCCCCAACGAGAGACCGTGTACCTCCGCGAATGCCTCGAGTCCGACAGCTTCCGCAAGAGCAAGGGCAAGCTCTCGGTGGCGATGGGGAAGGACATCTTCGGCAACTCGGTCACGTCCGATCTCGCGAAGATGCCCCACCTGCTCGTCGCGGGCTCGACGGGCACGGGCAAGTCGGTCTTCCTCAATTCGTTCCTCTGCTCGCTGCTGATGCGCGCGACGCCGAACGAACTCAAGCTCTTGATGGTCGACCCGAAGATGCTCGAGCTGTCGATCTACGACGGCATCCCGCACCTGATCGCCGACGTCGTCACGAGTCCGAAGCGCGCCGCGGCGGCCCTCCAGGGCGTCGTTCGCAAGATGGAAGAGCGCTACCAGATGATGAGCGCGACGGGCGTGCGCAACATCGACCAGTTCAACGAGAAGGCGCGCAAGTGCCTCGATGAGGGCGAGGAGTCGTTCTTCCTCAAGCCGAAGCCCGGCCAGACGGAGGGCGAAGAGATCGAGTGGCAGGAGATCCCGTACATCGTCGTGGTGATCGACGAGCTCGCGGATCTCATGCTCGCCTCCGCCAAGGAGGTCGAGGAATCGCTCCAGCGGCTGGCGCAGATGGCCCGGGCCGCCGGCATCCATCTCGTCCTCGCGACCCAGCGCCCGAGCGTCGACGTCCTCACGGGCGTCATCAAGGCGAACTTCCCGGCCCGCGTATCCTTCCAGGTCTCGAGCGGCACGGACTCGCGGACGATTCTCGACCAGAAGGGCGCCGACGACCTGCTCGGCATGGGCGACATGCTCTTCCTGCCGCCGGGGACCGCGGTCCTGCAGCGGATCCACGGCCCCTTCGTGAACGAAACCGAGGTCCACGACCTCGTATCCAGTCTGAAGGAGCAGGGCCGACCGGTCTTCGACGAGGACCTGATGCGGGCGAACGAGGAGGCCGCGACCCTCGAGAGCCGTGGGGAGGACGTCGACGAGATGTTCGACCAGGCGGTCGAGATCGTCGCGACGACCCGGAACGCCTCGATCTCGTACGTGCAGAGACGGCTCAAGATCGGGTACAACCGCGCGGCGCGGATCATCGAGCAGATGGAGCTCGAAGGCATGATCGGTCCGCAGATCGGCTCGAAGGGGCGCGAGGTGCTGCTGCCCGCGCCGGGCGTGGAAGACGAACTCGACTAGGGGCCGGCTCGCGAGCCCCCGGTCGCGATCGGAGGCGAGGGTGAGGCTTCTGGAACGAGTGCGCGACACGCGATGGCGCCGCGGCTTCTGCATCGGACTTGCCCTGTGCGGTGCGGCCCTGGCGGCGATGGCGGCGAGCGCCGGTGACGACGGCGCGACCGCAGAGGTCTGTTCCGCGCAGGCCGGCCCCGAGACGGCCGCCCGGGTCCAGACCCGCTACGACGGCATTCGGGACCTCGCGGCCGATTTCGAGCAGGAGAGCCGCTCTGCGAGCTTCGGCGGCCAGCCGCTGATCGACGCGGACGTGAAGCGCGGGCAGGTCGTCTTCGCGAAGCCCGGTCGCATGCGCTGGCGCTACGCAGCGCCGGACCCGTCGCTGGTCGTGAGCGACGGCACCACGATGTGGATCCACGACGTCGAAGGCGGCACGGCCACTCGGCTCGAGGTGACCGCCGGCTTCCTGAGCGGCGCCGCGCTTCAGTTCCTGCTCGGGGACGGCAAGCTCCTGGACACGTTCGAGGTCGAGGCGGACCGCTGCGAAGACGCTCGCGTCGAGCTCACGCTCCGGCCCCTCGAAGACGCGAGCTACGAGCGGCTCGGCCTCGTCGCCGACCCACGGACCGGCGACATCCTCGAGACCTCGGTCGTCGACCTCTTCGGCAACGTCACCGTGATCCGCTTCTCCGGCATGCAGGTCGACACCTCGCCGCCGGACGAGACGTTCACCTTCGACCCGCCCGACGGCGTCGAAGTGATCGACTACGCGGCGGGCGCCGCCGGCGGGTTCGATTCCGCCGCCCCCTGAGCCGGCCCCGCGGACGCTCCGATCCCGGTGCGGGTGCTCCCCGCCGGAATCCCCCGGCGGCATCTCCCCGCCGGTGGTCGCTTCGCGGCCCCGGAAGGGCACTTGTGTTCCGCGCAGCGGCACCGGCGCACGGCAGTGCAAAGCGAATCGTGCGCAGCCGGCACGCAGCGCGCCGGCAGACCCCGCCTGCTGCGATTTCGACACTCGTGCGACGATTTCGTCCGTTTTCCGGCAACGGAATCGTTCCCCTGCCGCACCGATTGGCAGCTGGAAACCCCGAAACCGGTGTCCGCAGCCGGGTGACTCACCACTAGAGCCGGCGTCGCCATGCTCGGCGTGAGGAGCGCCAAGCGATCGACGCCCAGGGTGCAGATTGCACCGATCGGAGCCGGGGTGTTCGCATCGGAACGGGTTACTCGTTTCAAAACAAGGGTTTATGACGATCTCTGCGGATTTGATCCGGTTGACAGGGTGGGTTGCGGGGATAAAATCGAAAAATCTGAAAACGGCTTCAAATTCGAGGAGTTCAGGAGCTTTGCGCGCACGCGGGTCGGGGTCGACTCGAATAACACGCGATCTCCTGTCGGAGATCCGGCGGTACAGGCTGACGACAGCCTTGGCGCGAGGAGCTCGGACAGGAACGCAGCGACGGCTTCGAGAGACCCCCAGGACCTTCAGGAGCGCCCCCTGATCCCCCACGACACGCCTGAGAAGGCCCCTCAGCGCGGGGAGGTGGTTCCGACCGGTACGACTCAGCGCCCTCGAGGCGCACGGGACGAGATGCACGTCGACGTGCAGGCCGACGGAACTTCGGAGGAAGGGAAAGAGGGAGGAATGCTAGGCCTGCCCGCGACGACGGGGCGAGAGAGCACCTTCTCCAGTGCACGAGGGGAGAACGCACGTCCGCTCCTAGCGGCGAAGGCGCTCGCTCCGACTCTTTTTCCCAGGCTCGCAAACGGGTCTGTCGCTCGAGCCGCCTGTCCGTCCATCTCTTCGACCCGTAAGCGTTTTTCGCCCTCCTCGCCGATGCCCCAGCGGTCGGCGTCCCGAACTTCTTCACGCGCCCGCGTCACTGCGAACCCACGCGGGTTCATCGCATCGCCCCCCGCTCCCCTCCCCCCGGCAACTCACGAGCATGCACTCACGACAACCCCTCGACGCGCCAATCATCGCGCGGCAGACCGGGCAGTGAGCGGCATCTTCGAGCGAGACTGTCCAAAGGCGGCACAGCCTTTGCAGTACTGGATGGGTGAGGGATGGGGCTTCGTTCCCTCCGCAAATATTTGCGGGGTGCGGAGCCCGGGCAAGGCAAAGGAGAGAGCGCAATGAGCGAACATGATTCGGACTCTTCCGAGGGCCGCGGCGCTTCCGAGGGCCGCGGCGCTTCCGAGGGCCGCGGCGCTGGATCGCAGGGCGGAGGCTCCGGTCGGAAGGGTTTCGTGCGCGACGTCATGCGGCGCATCACCCCCTCTGGCGGCGCCGGTCCTGTGAGCGGACGCCCGGAGGATGAGGAGTTCGCCCAGGGCGGTTCGCCGGAATTCGCGGGCGGTGACGATCCGCGGCCCGGAGGCGGTCGAGGGGACGCACCCGGTCGCGCCGACGGCGGCGGCGGGCGTTCTGACCCTTCTGGACGTTCTGACCCTTCTGGACGTTCTGACAGCGAGGCCGAGCGCCTCCAGGATGCGATGCGCTTCTTTGGCAGCGACTCCAACGAGTTCCGACACCGGCTCGACCGGATGCTCGCGGACTTCGAGACGCTCCGCCGACGCTACGACCAGGCGCGCACCCAGCACCGCGATGCCGAACGGCAGAACGAGAAGCTGGTGGCGATGCTCCAGGAAGCCAAGCAGCAGATCGAGCTCCTCAAGGAGGAGGTCGACAAGCTCTGTGCTCCGCCGAACACCTACGGGATCTTCCTGCGGGCGAACAAGGACGGCACGAGCGAGATCCTGATGGATGGCCGCCCGATGCGCGTCAACGTCCACCCGAACCTGGATCCGTTCCAGCTCGACGAGGGGCAGTACGTCGTCCTCAACGAGGCCTTCAACATCATCGAAGGCGCCGAGTACACCCAGCGCGGCGAGGTCTGCACGGTGGTCGATTCGATCTCCGACAGCCGCGTGATCGTCAGTGGGCACACCGACGACGAACGCGTGGTCACGCTCTCCGAGCCGCTGCGCCGGGAGTCGATCAAGGTGGGCGACCCGCTGCTGGTCGACATGCGCACGATGTACGCCTTCGAGAAGCTGCCGAAGTCGACGGTCGAAGAGGTGATGCTCGAGGAGATCCCGGACGTCACCTACGAGGACATCGGGGGCCTGGGCGACCAGATCGAGATCCTGCGGGATTCGGTCGAGCTGCCCTACCTGCACCCGGACGTCTTCCTCGAGCACAAGCTCTCGCCGCCGAAGGGCATCCTGCTCTACGGCCCGCCTGGCTGCGGCAAGACGCTGATCGCGAAGGCGGTGGCGAACAGCCTGGCCAAGCGGATCGAGTCCCGGACGGGGAAGGCCACGACGGCCTACTTCCTGAACGTGAAGGGACCGGAGCTGCTCAACAAGTACGTCGGCGAGACGGAGAGCAAGCTGCGTGAGGTCTTCAAGAAGGCCCGGGACAAGGCGAGTCAGGACGTGCCGGTCGTCGTCTTCTTCGACGAGATGGATTCGCTCTTCCGCATGCGTGGATCCGGCGTCTCCTCGGACATGGAAGCCACGGTCGTGGCCCAGTTCCTGTCGGAGATCGACGGCGTCGAATCGCTCCAGAACGTGATCGTCATCGGCGCCTCGAACCGCCAGGACCTGATCGACCCGGCGGTGCTCCGCCCGGGCCGGTTGGACCTGAAGGTCAAGGTGTCGCGGCCGGATCGCGACTCGGCGGTCTCGATCCTCGAGAAGTACATGACCTCGGAGCTGCCGCTCCACGAGAGCCTCTTGACCCGCTTCGAGGGCGATCGCGAGACCGCTTGCAAGAAGATGATCGAAGAGGTCGTCGAGAACATGTACTCCGAGGGGGAAGAGAACAAGTTTCTCGAGGTGACCTACGCCAAGGGCGAGCGCGAGATCTTCTACTTCAAGGACTTCTCTTCGGGGGCGATGCTCGAGAACATCGTCGCCCGCGCCAAGCGCAAGGCCGTCAAGCGCTTCCTCGAAGGGGGCGAGCACGGAATCACGGCCGACGACCTCATCCAATCGGTGCGCGAGGAGTTCAAGGAGAACGAGGATCTCCCGAACACCACGAATCCGGACGACTGGGCCCGAATTTCCGGCCGGAAGGGCGAGCGGATCATCAACGTCCGAACGCTCATCACCGGCATGGAGCGCAAGGAAGAGAGCATCGAGAACGTCTCCACCGGCCAGGGGCAGTACCTCTAGCCAGGCGGAGCGAACCCTTCGGGTCGGTGGCCAGTCGAGCGGGAACCAGAGCACGACCCGCCGCCGAGCTGAAGGGGTTCTTCTTTTCTTTCTCTACGGGGCCGAACGAGACGACCGGCCCAGGAGCTTCGATTAGAGATGGCGATTCCCACTGTCATGGGTACAGAGATCGAGTTCGGGATCATGGTCAAGAACGATCCCGACTTCGACCCCATCTCGTCCTGCGTCCTGGTCGTCAACGCCTATCGCGAGGACCCGGACGGCAAGATCCTGTGGGACTACGACCAGGAGAACCCGCTCGCGGATGCGCGTGGGTTCCAGGTCGAGGGCGAGAAGTACACGCCCAATCAGCAAGAAAACATTGCCCGCAACAAGACGCTGATCAACGGCGCCCGCTACTACGTCGACCACGCCCACCCGGAGTACTCGAGCCCCGAGGTGACCAACGCCCGCGATCTCGTGATCCACGAGAAGGCCGGCGAGCGCGTGATCGAGATCAGCCGCCGCGAGGCGAATCAGCTTTTGCCCGAAGGCGCGCAGATGCTGATCTACAAGAACAACAGCGACCGCAAGGGGAACAGCTACGGCTGCCACGAGAACTATCTCATGGACCGCCGCACGTCCTTCAAGCAGGTCGTCGAGCCGTTGCTGCCCTTCTTCTCGACGCGCCAGATCTGGTGCGGCGCGGGCAAGGTCGGCTCCGAGAACCGCAACCACCCGTGCAACTACCAGCTGTCCCAGCGCGCGGACTTCTTCGAGACCGAGGTGGCCCTCGACACGATGGTCAAGCGGCCGATCGTGAACACTCGCGACGAGCCCCACGCGGATCGCGAGAAGTACCGCCGTCTCCACGTGATCGTCGGTGACTCGAACATGAGCGAGTACACGATCTATCTGCGCAACGGCGTGACTGCGCTCGTGCTGTCGATGATCGAAGACGGCGCCATCACGAAGGATCTCTCGCTCCGCGATCCCGTGAAGGCGATCCGCGAGGTCTCGCACGACCTCTCTCTGGGGCACGAACTCACGATGGACGACGGGACGTCGAAGACGGCCCTCCAGGTCCAGCGCGAGTTCTACGACATGATGCTCGCCTACACCTCGTCACGATCCCTGGACCCGATCCAGAAGGACGTGATCCAGAAGTGGGGCGAGGTGCTCGAGGCGCTCGGGGACGACCCCATGAGCCTCGATACGCGGATCGACTGGGTGATCAAGCAGCGCCTCATCGAGGGCTACATGGATCGCAAGAGCCTCGGCTGGGAAGACTCCCAGGTCCAGATGCTCGATCTCCAGTACCACGACTCGCGGCCGGACAAGGGGCTCTACTACCTGCTCGAGCGGCAGGGCAAGGTCGAGCGGATCGTGACGGACGAGGAGATCCAACACGCGGTGTACAACGCGCCCCAAGACACGCGGGCGTTCTTCCGCGGCGAGTGCCTCAAGCGCTACCCGGGTGAAGTCTTCGGCGTGAACTGGGACTCGATCTCGTTCGGGCTGGAGGACGAATCGATCAAGCGCGTCATGATGGCGGAGCCGCTCAAGGGCACGAGCGAAATCGTGGGCGAGTTGCTGGACCGGTCGGAGACCGCAGCAGCGTTGCTCGACAACATGGGTTCCTAGCGGGCAGCGCTTCGGCGTTGCACGCTCTGGATGAGTCCGGAGGACTGAAATGATGGCCAACTTCATCACGATCGAACGACTGCGGAAGCGCTCCGACGACTCCGACGGAGAGGATCTGCCGATCTTCTCTGCGATGGCGGAGAAGGGTGGGCAGACCCAGAAGAACAAGGGCGGCGGCTCCGACGACGGCGACGAGAGCGCCGACGACGGCGGTCAGAAGCTCAAGGAGAAGGGCGAGGATCTCAAAGAGGACATGGACAATCTCCTCGACGAGATCGACTCGGTCCTCGAAGAGAACGCGGAAGAGTTCGTCAAGAACTACGTCCAGCGCGGCGGCGAATAGCGCCGTCGCTTTCGCGGTTTCGCCGCGATGACAGATAGACGCGTCGAGCAGTCGACGGACGTCACCGAGAACGGTTTCTGAGGGGGGTCAAGTGCCGGTTCAGGGCAACTACCAGGGTTCGAGTTTCTTCGAGCTATTGCAGGTCGATCATCCGCACCTGGCGCCGGATCTTTCGGCCTGGGGCGAGAGTGCGGCTTCGATGGTTCCGCACGGCACGACCGTGCTGACCATGAAGTTCGGGGACGGCGTCCTGGTTGCGGGCGATCGCCTGGCGACGGCGGGCCACTCCGTGGCGTCCCGCGACGTCGTGAAGGTCTTCGAGACGGATCCCTACTCGGTGATGGCGATCTCGGGCGCGGCGGGCCCGTGCATCGAGATGGCCCGCGTCCTGTCCGTCGAGCTCGAGCACTACGAGAAGCTCGAAGGCGAGTCCCTCGAGCTCGAGGGCAAGGCCAACAAGCTCTCGCAGATGATCCGGGCGAACCTCCCGGCGGCGATGCAGGGCCTCGCGGTCGTGCCGCTCTTCGCGGGATTCGACACGCGTCGCAAGACCGGTCGGCTCTGGAAGTTCGACATCACGGGCGGCCGCTACGAGGAAGGCGAGTTCGACGCGACGGGCTCAGGCGGCCTCTATGCGCGGGAGTCGCTCAAGCACGGGTGGCGCGCCGACCTGTCTCGCGATGCAGCGGTCAGGGTCGCCGTGGCGGCGCTGACCGCGGCGGCGGACGAGGATCGCGCCACCGGCGGGGTCGACCTCGAACGAGGGATCTACCCGATCATCAAGATCTGCTCCAAGGACGGCCACTCGGACGCGAGCGAGGAAGAAATCGCCGGCGTCTACCGCGAAATTCTCGAGGCGCGCGCCGCCGGAGGGAACCTCTGATGTCGATGCCCTTCTACGTTTCGCCCGAACAGGTCATGGCCGACAAGGCCGAGTTCGCCCGCAAGGGCATTTCGCGCGGCAAGTCGATCGTCGCCCTCGAACATCAGGGCGGTGTCCTGATGATGGCCGAGAACGCGACAACGCTGAACAAGATCGGAGAGATCTACGACCGGCTCGCGTTCTGCGGCGTTGGCAAGTTCTCGGAGTTCGATCAGCTGCGAAAGGTCGGCGTCCGCTTCGCGGACACCAAGGGCTACGCCTACAGCCGCGAGGACGTGCGCGGGCGGGGTCTCGCCAACGCCTTCTCGCAGGTGATCGGTGAGGTCTTCACCCGAGAGATCAAACCGCTCGAGCTCGAGATCATCGTGGCCGAGGTCGCCGACGATCGGTACGAAGACCACAAGAGCAACTCGCTCTACCGGATCAAGTACGACGGTTTCATCAGCGACCACCCGGGCTTCTGCGCGATCGGTGGCAACGTCGAAGAGGTCGAGTCGGTCCTGAAGAACGACTACCGCGAATCGATGCCCGCGGGGGAGGCGGCCCAATTGGGCCGGCGCGCCCTGAGTGCAGGAGCAGAACGCAGTTCTGAATTGGACGCAGGAAGCCTCGAAGTGTGCCTCCTGGATCGGGATCGGCCGGGTCGCAAGTTCTGCCGCCTTTCTGCCGATGAAGTACAAGGTATGCTCGACGGCAGCTAGTGGCGTGCTCTCGCCCCCGGCACTGTCGTAGCGGCCAGACGGCTGTCAGGCGGTTATTCGTGCAGAAGCGCATCTACGGGATCGAGACCGAGTACGGGATCATCTTCACTCCGGAGGGGCGGAAGACTCTCCCCGTAGAGAAGGCGATTCGGTTCCTCTTCGAGAAGCTGATCACGACGGAACACTTCCTGAACGTGTTCCTCGAGAATGGCGCCCGCTTCTACCAGGACACGGGCTGCCACCCCGAGTACGCCACGCCCGAGTGCGCGAGCCCGGGCCAGCTGATCATCTACGACAAGGCCGGTGAGCGGATCCTCGAAGATCTCCAGATCTACGCCGAGGAGAAGATCCGCGAGGAACGGATCGCCGGGAAGCTGTCGATCTTCAAGAACAACACCGACTTCGTCGGGAACTCCTACGGCTGCCACGAGAACTACCTCGTCGACCGCGACGTGGACTTCTACTACCTCGCCGAGCAGCTGATCCCGTTCCTCGTCACGCGCCAGATCTACACCGGCGCCGGCAAGGTCTTCCAGACCCAGGACGGGATCCACTACTGCGTGTCCCAGCGCGCGCAGCACATCTACCAGAAGATCTCCGGTACGACGACCAACGACCGGTCGATCATCAATACCCGCGACGAGCCGCACGCGGACCGGGAGAAGTACCGCCGCCTGCACGTGATCGTCGGTGACTCGAACATGAGCGAGTACACCAACTTCGTGAAGGTCGGGACCTGCTCGGTCGTCCTCCAGATGATCGAGGACAACTACATCAACAAGGACTTCACGCTCCGCAATCCGGTCAAGGCGATCAAGGACATCACCTACGACTCGACCTGCAAGCGAAGGCTTCGCTTGGACAACGGTAGAGAGTACTCGCCGATCGAGATCCAGCGCGAATACTGCGAGATGGCCCAGAAGTACATCGAGCAGTACCCGGTCTCCGAGGACCACAAGAAGGCCGTGCAGATGTGGCAGCACGTCCTCGACTGCCTCGACACCGACCCCGACAAGCTCGACCGCCAGATCGACTGGGTGATCAAGCGCAAGCTGATCCAGTCCTGGGTGGACAAGCACGACACGACGTGGACGGACCCGCGCGTGCTGATGCTCGACCTGCAGTACCACGACATCCGCCGTGAGCGCAGCCTCTACTACCTGCTCGAGCGCAAGGGCGCCGTCGATCGCCTCTTCACCGACGAAGAGGTCGACGCCGCCAAGACCGAGCCGCCGCCGGACACCCGGGCGCGGATGCGCGGCGAGTTCATCAAGCTCGCCCGCGAGAACTCGATCCAGTACGACCTCGACTGGTCGAACATCCGCCTCGGCAACCTGCTCAACGTGCGGGTCATCTGCAACAACCCCTTCGAGACGGACACCGAAAAGGTCGCCGAGCTCGTGCGCACGATCCAGAAGACGAATCTGCGCAAGACCTCGCTGTCGAAGCTGGTCATCCAGTCCTGACCGATCTCGAAATCCATCGTACCCTTGAGGCGATGGAGGTCGGTCATGTTCCATTCGGCGACGCGGTGTCTCGTTCTGCTCTTCGGAGCACTCGCGCTATTCGCGTGCGCGACCCCGCCGCCGGCGGACGCTCCGGACACGTCTGAGCGGCTACGGCTGCGTCCGATCTTCGACATCGAGAAGGTCGAAGTGCCGATCCCGGGTCAGCTCGAGCTGCGTCTCGACCACAAGATCGGCGGCTACGACGCGATCTTCGTTCGTCACGGTCGCCTGCGATATCGCCACGGCTCCCTCGAGCTCACGCGGGACGCCGAGCGGACCTTCCTCGCCATGCTCGAGCGCTCCCTGGTGACGGCGATCGAGACCTCGGACGTCGAGGTCGCCGAGACGCCCGGGCGCTGCGCGATGGAGGTGCAGATGGGCGTCTTCGAGATGGACCTCGAGACCGCCGACTACGCCGAGGGTCTCGCCGACATGGTGGTGGTCATGACGTTCCGGGACAGCGTGAGCGGGGACGCACTGCTTCGCTACGCGCGACCCGCGCGAATCGACCATCCCGAGAGCGGGGTGAGTGACGATCGCCAGCTGAGGGATGGCCTCTCGCGGATCGTCGTCGACATGGACGTGACGAACGTGCTGCGTCCGGCGGGCCTCGCGACCGACGCCACGATCGAGGGCTGTCGCGGGCGCCTCGGCGAGCGTGGCCGGGAGCAGAACGCGGCGCTGCGCTGAGCCGGATCCGTGGGGCGGCCGCGCCGTCGGAATGCGGCACCGACTAGGGAAGCGGCACCCAGTCCGCATTCCGCGATCGGACATAACGCCCGACCTCGTCCGCGACGCGGTCGATGTCCGCGGGACCGAGCGCGTAGTGCATCGGCATGCGGAGCAGGCGATCGCTCACCGCATCGGTCACGGGCAGCTCCGTCTCGTGGCAGCCGAGCTGCCGGCCCATGGGTGACGTGTGCAGCGGCACGTAGTGGAACGCGGAGCCGATGTTCGCGGCGCGAAGGTGCTCGATCAGACCGTCCCGGGTCCCGCGATCCGGGAGCAGCAGGAAGAAGCCGTGCGCGTTGTGGCGGGCCTCTCGCGGTACGCGCGGGAGTCGGACGCGCTCTTCCTGCTCGAGCTCGGCGAAGACGTCCTGGTAGCGGGCGTAGATCTCGAGGCGGCGCTCGAGGAGCGAATCCATCTCGTCGAGCTGCGCCTTGAGGAAGGCGCACACGAGATCGCTCGCGGCGAAGGACGAGCCCGTATCGACCCAGGTGTATTTGTCGACGAGACCCTGATCGAAGTTGTAGCGGTTGGTGCCCTTGTCGCGGATGATCCGCGCGCGATCGAGGAGCGCCGGGTCGTTCACGCAGAGCGCGCCGCCTTCCCCCGCCATGTAGTTCTTCGTCTCGTGGAAACTGAAGCAGCCGAGGTCGCCGATCCCGCCGAGGGCGCGGTCACCGACGAAGGCGTTCACGGCGTGCGCCGCGTCTTCCACGATCCGCGAGTCGCTCGCTCGCGCGATCTCGGCGAGCGCCTCGACCTCGCAGCCGACCCCCGCGTAGTGCACGGGGATGATCGCGCGTGTGTTCGGCCCGATCGCTTCTTCGACGCGCTTGGCATCGATGTTGAACGTGTCGGGCTGGATGTCGACGAAGCGGGGTGTGGCACCGGTCCGGACGATGGCCGTCGCGGTCGAGACGAACGTGAAGGAGGGCAGGATCACCTCGTCCCCGGGGCCGACGTCGCAGAGGAGCATCGAGAGCTCCAGGGCCGCCGTACCCGAACAGGTCATCAACACGTTCGCGATCCCGAGGCGCTCTTCGAGCAGCGTCTCACAGGCCTTCGTGAAGTGGCCGCCGCCGGCGAGGTGCCCGAGATCGATGGCGCGGGCGATGTTCTCGAACTCGTTGCCGGTCACGTGGGGGCGATTGAACGGGATGCGCTCGTTCATCGCGGCGCTCCGTCGGCAGAGAGGTTCTCGACGAGGCGGTCGGCGAGGCGCAGGGCGTCGCGCCGTATCCCGCGCAGCATGCGGCTCGTGAAGTCGGTCTGCTGATCGAGGCCGAGGAAGAAGAGGCCCTTCGCCTCGGTCGACTCCATCTCGTGCATCCTCGGCAGCCCGCTGGTCGGATCGAGCGTGACGAGACCCTCGAGGTGGGGAAGGGCAGGCCGGTAGCCGGTCGCCCAGAGCACCGCGTCGAAGGCCTCGGGCGCCCCTTCCAGGAAGTGCACCCGGTCGCCGTCCAAACGCTCGACGTCGGGACGGGTCGCGATCGCCCCGGACTCGATCAGGTTGCGCGCACGGCCACCCTGCATCGGATGACCAGAGTCGCGGGCGGCGAACTCCGGGTCCCCGAGCCGCATCGTTTCAAAGGGATAGTAGGCGCGGAAGCCGAGTCGCTGGACCGCCGGAGCGAATCCGAACGCGATCGGGTGGCGATGGGAGATCGTGACGTCGAAGCCCGCGTCGTGGAGCTCGACGCCGAGCTGGCCGGCGGTGATCCGCGCGCCGACGATCAGGATGCCTCCGGTGCGTCCTCCGAGGCGGTCGCGCACGGCGTCCGGGCTGCCGTATTCCGGGACGGTCATCTGGAGCAGCTTCGCGTCGTCGGCGCCGGGACGCATCGGGACGAACGGGCGATTGAAGTAGCCCGTCGCGTTCACGACACAGCGGGTCTCGAGGTCGCCGATGCTCGACTCGACGCGGAAGCCGTCGCCGGCACGGCCGACCCTTGCCACGTCGACGCCGGTCTCGATCTCGAGCGCGTGCTCGGCGGCGAACGCGCACACGTGTTCGTAGAACTGCCCGCGAGTCCAGATCCGGTTCCACTCGAAGAAGCCGACGCGCGTATCGCCGAGCACGCTCGCGCCGGCCGGGGAGTTGAGGCGCATGTCACGCGGCATGCGTCGCCAGCTGTCGCCAGGTCCGTCACCACGCTCGAGCAAGCGCGTGTGCAGGCCCGAGCCCGCTAGGCGCTGTGCCAGGTTCAAGCCGGCGGGTCCGGCCCCGATGATGACGACGTCGATCACGCCGAGCCCTCCGGCGCGGAACGCGGTTCGCTCGGCGGGATCCAGGGGGCGAGGGCGGCTTCGAGGGTGCGGGTGCCCTCGTCGAAGTCGACCCGGTCGAGGTCGAAGAGGGCGCGCCCGATCTGTTGGCCGCTGTCCCGCAGCGCTTCGAACGCGACACCCTTCGAGACGTCGAGCTCGAGCCGGACGAGACCGGGTACGCGCGCCGCGATCTCATCCATGGGCACGTCGGCTTCGAGTCGACCGTGACGGGCCGAGGCCAGCACGAAGCTCGCGCCGCGCCGTGCGCGCGTGCGCTCGAGACGCGGCCGCTCGCCGAGCGCCGAGGCGATCGTCGCCGCGAAGAGGTCGACGCCGAAGGCCCACTCCGCCAGCTGCGGGATCCAGTTGCCGCCGAGCCGCGGGGCGAGCTCGAGCAGGATCGGGAGCTTGTCCCCGCCGATGCGCACGTCGAAGTTCACGGGGCCGTCGCCGTAGCCGGCGTGCTGGCAGTGTCGCGCCAGGTGTTCCGTCAGCGCGTCGACCTGCGCGCCCGACAGGCTCGCCGGCATCGCGTGACCGCGCACGATGGCGCCCTGCATTCGCTTGTCCGTCACGAAGAGGGCGACGATGCGCCCGTCCTCGACCCAGGCGTCGCCGCCGTATTCGATGCCGTCGACGAAGCGCTCGACGATCACCTCCCCGTCGAACCCGATCGCCGAAGCCTCTTCGATCGCCCGCGACAATGCCTCGAGATCGTTCGCGTCGGCGCGGGAGACGCCGCGGGAGCCGGAGCGGTCCGTCGGCTTGACCACGAGCTCGCCGCCGAGGCCGCTCGCCTCCTCGAGCAGGCTCGACCCCGGCGCGCCGCACACGAACGCCGGATGGGGCAGGTCGCAGCTCGCCTGCAGGCGCCGCAGACTCGATTTCGGGTGCCACAGCTCGAGGGTCTTCGGGCGCACGCCGGGTAGGTCGAGCCGCTCGACGACGGCCGCCAGCGCGGGCAGGGCCACGTCGGAGCAGGAGGAGACGACCGCGTCGACGCGCTCGCGCAGGGCGAGGTCGACGATGCCGTCCATGTCGCGGGTGCTCACGTCGAAGCTCGCGTCCGCGAACGCGTGGGCGGGGTTGCTCGGCACGTTGTCGGCCGTGAGTACGCGGTGTCCGGCCTCGCGCGCCGCGATGGCCAGGGGCGTCTGGAGTGCGCTCGCGCCCAGCACGAGGACGGTGCTCATGCCGGCGGCTCGGTGAAGGGACTCTTGCCGCTCGGGCCGCCGCTCGTGTCGTCGGTCGTGGCCGCGAGGTCGAGATCGACCGGGGCGCGTTCGTCCGTCGAAGTGCGCACGACGTAGCGCGGCGTGCCCGAGAGCTGGACGACGAGGCGCATCAGGTACTCCCCCATCACGCCGAGGGAGAGCAGGATCGTGCCCGACAGGAAGGTAAGGAGGAGCACGACCGTGGCGAAGCCGGGCTCCTGGATCGTGCCGCGGAGCCAGGAGAAGAACGAGTACACACCGAAGGCGACGGAGCCCGCGGAGACCGCGAGGCCGAGCAGGCTCACCGCGCGCAGCGGAACCGCCGACCCGTCGAGCACCTGTGCCAGGACGATGCCGACCATCCGCCGGAGGGAATAGCCACTGCGGCCGTGGGTGCGGGCGTGGTGCTGGATGTCGATGTTCATCAGACGACGCGTGCTCGTCAGGATGATCGACGGGAAGACGGGGTCGACGATCCGGTTCGCGACCAGGGTGTCGACGAGGGGGCGGCTCAGGATGCGGTAGCTCGTCGTCTCGAGATCCGCGGGGCGGTCGTAGACACGCTCCTGGACGCGGGCGAAGAAGCGGGAGCCCGCGTTGCGCAGGCGGGTGTGTCGCTTCTCCGCATAACGCCCGATGATCGCGTCCATCTCCGGATGGGCGAGGGCGGCGTCGAAGAAGTTCGGGAGCTCACTCGGATGGGTCTGGAAGTCGTCGTCCATCGTGACGATCCAGTCCCCGCGGCTCGCCTCGAGACCCGCCATCAATGCGCGGTACTGACCGACGTTGTACTGCAGCCGCAGCCCGCGCACGAAGTCGTGCTCCCGGGCGATTTTTTCGATCGAAGGCCAGGTCGCGGCGTCGGGGGACGCGTCGTCGACCAGGATCAGCTCGAGGTCCGACAGCCGATCGCCCGCCGCGACACCCGCGTGGGCGGCGATCTCCTTGACGAGGTCCGGCAGCCAGCTCCCGCTGCCATAGCAGGGGATGACGATCGACCAGCGCGGGGGCAGGTCGAGTGTCGGCGGGACGCCGCGTCGTACGTTCGCTTGTTCGGAATCTCCGGGCATTGGGCTCGCTCCGCGTGAGGAAAGTGCCGTCGAGCCGCCCGAAAGCGCGAACTCGATTGCGTGGATCCCGATCGTGGGAGAGACTTGCTCTCGAGTTGCGCGACGCGTACGTGCGCGCACGAGGCGTGCTGAACGCGCCTTGCCGGTCCAGCGAGCCCCGCGCGGGATCCAGCCGTGCCGGCGCCCGCAGGTTCATGCTAATTCACGGCGCACGATCGGCGTGCGAACCTGCTCGCACGACGCAGGCGGCCCTCGGACCGCCGGTCGACCCAGCGGGGACGGTGACGGGGTGGGAACGGCTTGACACCCGAGCATTGGACCGAGGGCGGACATCCCGTCGCACTCGAGCGATGGATCGAGCGCGGGCTGGTCGTCGCCGCGGTCGTCCTCCTGCCGCTCTCAGCCGCCCTCTACGTCCAGATCCCGCCGAGCATCGATCAGTGGCAGCTCGACTACACGGGTTGGATGGTCGTTCGTGGCCATGCGCCCTACGTAGACATCCAGGACGGCAACTGGCCGATGGCCCACTGGCTGCACGCCGGCTCGGTCGCCCTCTGGGGCGTGGACGTGTCGGCGTGGCGATGGACCGATTGCTTCGTTCTCATAATCGGTCTCGTCGGTGGCGCTCCACTCGCCCGCCGGATGGGTGGGCCGGCCGGCGTGCGCTGGTGGCTCCTGCTGCACCCGCTCCTCTACGTGACCTCGGGCTCCTGGTTCGCGGGCCAGCGCGACATCGTCGCCGCCCACCTCGGTCTGCTCGCACTCGCGATGGCGTGGCGATTTCTGGAGGAGCGCTCGCACGCCTTCGCGGTCCTGGCCGGCGGCGCGTTGACCGCCGCGGTGCTGGTGAAGCCGACCTTCGGCCTCTTTGCGTTGGTCGTGCCCTTGCTCGCGTGGCGCCTCGAGCGCTGCGCCGACCTAACGCCGGCCGAAGTGATCCGCGGCGTCGCAATCGTCGCGGCCTGGAGCCTCGGCGCGCTCGGCCTCGCGGTCCTCGCACTCGCCGCCGAGGGCTCGAGCTCCACGGCGTTCTGGGAACACGCGATCGTGTCGATCGCGACGCGCGTGCCGTCGGACTCGGTGCCGCTCGGAGAGAACCTGCAGACGATCGGGGTCCGCGTCGTGACGTCGTGGCATTGGATCCTCGCCGGCGCGGTCGGCGTGACCGTCAGCGCGTTGCGCGGGGACGACGCCGACGCGCGGACCGCGGTCGGCCTGGCGTGGTCCGTCGTCGCAATCGGAGTCGTCTCCTACGTCGCCCAGGGGCACAACCTCGAGTACTACCTCGGGCCCGTCCTCGTCGGGCTCTCGCTCCTCGTGGCGGGCGCGCTCGGGCAGGCGACCCGCGCCGTCGGCCGCGAAGGCGTGATGCGATTCGTCGCGGCGATGCTGATGATGATCGCGGTCGCGGGCACGGGCTCGAAGCTGCGAGGCACCTTCGGCGCGCTCGTGCCGGTGCTGACCGGGGCCGAGGAACGCGCGAGCTGGGAGGCGCGCTTCATCGCCGGAGACGATCTCTCCCTCGCCGAGGCACGTGGGGTCGGCGCGGAGCTCGCGACGCTCGTCCCGTCCGACGGTTCTCTCCTGGTCTGGGGGCGAGCGAACGTGTTGAACCTCCTCGCGGAACGCCCGCAGCCGACGGGCTTCTATCACCCCCCGCACTTCCAGCGGGAGTTCGTCGCGGAGGAGATCTTCGGGGCGTGGGAGTCGCAGTTCATCGAAGAGCTGCAGGCGAATCCGCCGGCGGCGGCGTGGGTGCGCGGCGTCCACGACTTCGGCGTGACGCGCTCGAGCAGGTTCCTCGAGGCGTGGCTCGCGGATCACTGTCGACCGCGGCGTGCCCTGGGCCGCGGTCGCATCTTCTTCTGCGCAGCGAACCCGGTGGAGTCGTCGGATGACTGACGACGGCGCGCGCGCCGCATCGAGCCACGCCTGGCTGGCGCTTGCGATCGCGGTCATCGGGGTGGGGGGCGAGGCGCTGCTGTGGATCGCGATCGGCCGAACCGTTCCGGCCCTGGTTCTGCTCGGCGCCGCCTGCGGGCTCGGCCTCGTGGGTGCGCTGATCGCACGCCTGTCACGGCGCGCGACGCTCGGCGTCGCGATCGGGTTCGGCCTGCCCCTCGTGCCGCAGCTCGAGAACGTATTGGGTCGGGTCGGGGCGCCCGACGGATCGACGCTCCTTCTGGCGAGCGCGTTCGCGGTCGGTGTGGGCGCGGTGGCGGTGGTGCTGGCGCGCATGCGATGGATCCGCTGGCTCGCCGCCGGGGCCGCGGTCGCGACTGCGGGTGCGCTTCTCGCGAGCTCCGCACCCGGCGTGACGCGTCCGTCGCTCGGGGCGGCCGGCGCGCATCCCGACGTGCTCGTGGTCGTCATGGACACGACGCGGCGGGATCGACTCTCCCTCTACGGTCACGACGTGAGGACGACGCCCGCCCTCGAACGACTCGCGGAGCGGGCCCGGGTCTACGACGACGCCTGGTCCGCCGCGCCCTGGACCCCGCCGAGCCACGCGACGCTCTTCACGGGACTGCTCCCTGCCGAACACGGCGTCGACGGCGTGCATGTGCCCGCGTTCCCGGTGACGCTCCCTTCGCTTCCCGATCGGTTGCAGCGCGCCGGCTTCGCGACCGCAGGCCTCGTCGCGAACCCGAACCTGCTCGGCCCCGGCTGGTCCCGGGGCTTCGACGTCTACGCGCCGCCGTGGTACGAGGGCCCCCACAGCCTGGTCGCCTGGCTCAACCGCGTCGTCACGAAGGGCCGCCCGGCCTGGCTCGACGACGAGGGCAGCGACCGGATCCTCGACCGCGCCCGCCGCTGGTGGGTGGGCAACGAGGGCGCGCCGCGCTTCCTCTTCATGAACTTCGTCGATCCGCACGACCCCTATCGCCCCCTCGAGCGCGACCGCGCCCGGATCCAGCCCGAGCTGATGCGTGAGGATGCGTTCGCCGTTCCGCAGGATCCCCAGCGTTATGCGATCGACCCCGGCATCGACGACGATGTCCGATCGGCGATCGCCGGACTCTACGACGCGGAGATCGCGGGCCTCGATCGCCGGCTCGGCGTCTTCTTCGATTGGCTCGAAGCGCGCGGCGAGCTGGACTCGACGCTGATCGTCGTGACCTCGGATCACGGAGAGCGCCTCGGAGAGCGGGGGCTGCTCGGTCATCTGCTCGTGATGGACCAACACCTGCTGCGGGTGCCGCTCGTGCTGCGCTACCCGCCGGCGATCTCGCCCGAGCGCGTGCCCGAACGGGTCTCGCTCCAGGGCGTCGCCAACGAGGTCCTCGCGCTCGTCGGACTCGAGGCGCTGCCCGCGCCTTCGGGACCAGGGCTTTCCGCCGCGGTAGCGGGGTCGCGCAGCGAACTCGGCACGGCGCCGGTCGTCGCGCAGCACGGTCGCTTCGGCTGGTATGTAGACCAGCTTCGCGGGCGCGACGCCGCCTTCGAGTCGGCGCATCCGGTCGCGCACTGGACGCTCGTCGCCGAAGGCGATCGCGCGTTGATGTGGTCACCGGACCTGGACGAGTCCCCGGTCGTCGTGGCCCTCGAGGGCGACCCGTCCTGGCAGGACGATCTGGCGGACGTCGAGCCCGCCCGTCGCGACGCTCTCCTCGAGGTCGCGCGTGCCGCGCCGCGTTATGCCGAGGGGGAGGGCGAGGCCCGTGCGGGGGAGATCGACGAGGCGACCCTCGAGCGATTGCGCGCCCTGGGCTATGCCGACTAGCGCGCTGTGCGACTGCGGGCGCTCAGCCGCTGCGGGCGATCAGCGCCACGCCCCCGCAGATCATCACCAGCCCCAGCATCTTGGTCGGGCCCATCGCGTCGCCGAAGAGCATCCAGGCCAGCGCGAAGACGAGCACGTAGGTCAGGCTCATGAACGGGTAGGCGTAGCTGAGCGGGAAGCGCTGGATCGCGGCCATCCAGAAGAGCGAGGCGACGAAGGCCGCGGCGAGACCCGAGAAGATCAGCGGGCGCGTCAGGATGAGGTTGATCAGCTCCGGAAAGGCGGCGAGGCCGGCGGGCAGGGGCGGTAACGCGCTCATCTGCTGCTTCAGGATCAGCTGTCCGTAGACCGTGAAGACGATCGTGCCGGTGATCAGGGCGTGTCCGATCAGGTCGAATCGCGTCGTGGCGGCGCCCAAGGCAGCTCCTTTCCGTGTCGCCTCGCGAGCGTCGGCGACGATCCTGCGTTCGACGCAGAAGCTAGCCGATCCGACTCGACGCCCGCGGTCCGTCGTGACTCGACCGAGTGAGTACCGGACGTCTCGAGGTCGGGATGCCGGGCGCTGCCAGCGGCCAGGATCTGTGTTCGACCTAACGCGTGGCGATGGCGTTGCACTGCGCGTCGGCCGCCGTCCACCACACCGTCTTTCGGGTTCGATCCTTCATGCGCGGGCTCTCCTCGCTGGTTCGGCGGCGCGGTAGCGCGCCGGCCGGGCTACGAGGTCGGGCTACGAGCCGGGCGGAGCGCGCCCCGTCGGCCGCTTCACGCACGCGTCGATTCGCGTGCCTTTCGGGGCGCTCTGAGGGGACTCAGGCGTTCCCCCGAGATGCCCGCCGAGCGCCTGTGACGCCGCTCACGCCCGGGCGGGGCCAAAAACCCTTGGCCGCGGGCCATTTGCGCTCAATTTCTGCGCCTTCTTGCCGATGCAGGTAAGCGGGACCTGCTTGCCCCCGCTCTGCAGGCCTCGGAATTCGGGAGAAGCGAATGCTGCTCGACGCCATCGCCGGAATGTTCTCGCACGATCTCGCGATCGACCTCGGCACGGCCAATACGCTCGTCTACAGCAAGGGGAAGGGCGTCGTCTGCTCCGAGCCCTCGGTCGTCGCGGTGACCAACGAGTCCGCCGGCAAGGCCGCTCGCGTCCGCGCCGTCGGACACGAGGCGAAGGAGATGCTCGGCCGCACGCCCGGCAACATCGACGCCGTGCGCCCGATCAAGGACGGCGTGATCGCCGACTTCGAGATCACCGAGGCGATGCTCCGCTACTTCATCCAGCGCGCGCACAACCGCCGCACGCTCGCCCGGCCGCGGATCGTGATCTGCGTCCCGCCCTGCATCACCAGCGTCGAGAAGCGCGCCGTCCGCGAGTCGGCGCTCTCCGCCGGCGCGCGCGAGGTCTTCCTGATCGAGGAGCCCATGGCCGCCGCGATCGGCGCCGGCCTCGACGTGACCGCGCCCACCGGCAACATGGTCGTCGACATCGGCGGCGGTACCACCGACGTCGCCGTGATCTCGCTCTCGGGCATCGTCACCAGCCGCTCCATCCGGACCGGCGGCGACAAGATGGACGAGGCGATCATCAACTACGTGAAGCGCAAGTACAACATGCTGATCGGTGAGCGGACGGCGGAACAGGTCAAGATGACCGTCGGCACCGCGTCCCCCGAGAGCTCCATCGAAGAGATGGAGATCAAGGGCCGCGACCTCGTCGCCGGCATCCCGAAGGTCGTGACCACGACCAGCGACGAAATGCGCGAGGCGCTCATCGAACCGATCCACGCGATCGTCGAGACGGTGCACCTGACCCTCGAGAAGACGCCCCCGGAGCTGGCCGCCGACATCGTCGACCGCGGCATCATGCTCGTCGGTGGCGGCTCCCTCCTGCGCGACCTCGACCACCTGCTCCGTCAGGAGACGCGCCTGCCGATCCTGCGCTCGGAGGACCCGTACACCGCGGTCGTCCACGGCGCGGGCAAGGCGCTCGACACGATCTCGTTGCTGCGGGAAGTCGCGCTGACGTAGCCAGGGCGGAATTCGCATCCTGCGTGAACCGCTTCACGGAACGCGCGCTCGCGGCGGACGAATCTGAAGGGGACCCGAACGGAGGGCCCCGAAGATGGACGCCAGGAAGATCCGCACTCGATTCGGACGGACGATCGCGCTTCTCGCACTCTACCCTTGGATCACGTCGCAGGCCGCGGCCGTCGACTTCAGTCTCGCGCAGATCGATGGGCTGAGAGCCGATCTGCATCTCTGCGGGGCCGTCGTCACGGGCTCCGCCGACGTCGGGGCGCAAGACGGCGTCGGCATCAACGGCGGGTGGAGCTCGGCGACCGTCGACGGCTCGGAGTGGATCGACTTCGACTTCGACGAGCCCCAGCGCGGCGTTCGTTTCGACGTCGGCGTTGCATACGACCTCGACGGCGACGGCATCTCGGGACGCACGCTCGTCGAAGCGTTCGACGCGAGCGGTGCGTCGCTGGGCTTTCAGTTCATCCAGGGACACTCGGTGCATGATCTCGGTGCGCTCTACGGCCCGACGCCGATGTCGCGCGTTCGCCTGACGGCCATCGGCGACGGGATTCGGCTCGAGAACTTCGGCTACGACGCGCTCGGCACCATCGACGTGGACCTTCGCGGTGGGGGTGATGCCGACCCGATCTACACGTCGCCTACCGTGTGCGGCGTGCACATGGTCGGGTCGTCGCAGGTCTACTACGAGGATTCCAACGGCGGTGCGGCCGGCGGCCTCGGCGTCGTGGGTGGCGCGTCGCACCTGATGCTCGACGGAAGTGAGTGGGTGCGTCTCGAGTTCCCCTTCCCGGTCGATGAGCTCGTCCTCGATTCCCAGCTCCACACCCTCGACGGCGACTTCTGGTACGGGGAAGCCGTGCTCTTCGCCTACGACGCGTCGGGAAGCAGCCTGGGCTCGATGTCGATCGGCCGTCACTCCCTCTTCGGAGGGCCGCTCTATCAGTCGCTGGACGTCGCCGATTCCCTCGGCGTGAGCGGCATCGCCGAGATCGAGATCTACTCGCTCGGGGATGCCCGACGGCTCGATCGCGTGCGATACGCGCCGGAGCCGACGGTGGGGGCCGTCGCCGCATTGCTCGCGCTGGCAGCCCTCGCCCGGAGACGGTCACGATCGGCGGTCGAAGCGCCCCGTTAGTCCGGGGACATCGCCGCTAGCGCGAGGCCGATCGCGAGCCCCTCGTCGCCCTCGATGGGGACGGCGCCGGCCAGGAACGCGTCCTGCGCGTCGAGGGCGCCGCTTCGCAGCTGCGCGTAGGTCTCCGCGTCGAGGCGGATCGTCGCTCCGGGCGTTGCGGGAACGCTCGGCGGGAGTTCCGTGTCCTCGGCGACGCCGAACCACGCCGTGAGCTGAAAGCCGCCTTCGCCTCTGCGGTCGAGCGCGACGCCGCCCGCCAGCTCGCGGAGGCTGCGCGTGCGCTGGGCCGTGATCCGCATCTCGTCCCCGAGTCCAGCGAGCACGCCCAGGAACCCGAGCAGCGATTCTCCGCAGGCGTCGCGCAGCGCCGGGAAGTCGGCCGCCGCGTGTTCGAGGACGAGAAAGGGCGCGCGCTCGGGCGCGTCGACGCTCGCCATCTCGCCGCGCTCGATGTCGAACGCGAAGCACGCCCGCGTATCGCCCTCGTCGACGACCACCACGATCGAGGTGCGCACCGCCTCCATCTCGCCTAACACACGCGCCGCGTCCTCATCGTCACTTGCGGCCCGCCGCTGCTCGGCGAGCGTCGCGTTGTAGTGCTCGGGCACGCGTTGGCGGTAGAACTCGACGATCGCGTCGTCGATGTCGCTCGTGCTCAACGCCGCCGCCTTCGCCGCTGGTACTCGTCGACGTTGCGTTCGTGCTCGGCGTTCGTCTTCGCGAAGACGTGGGTCCCGTCGTTGCGCGACACGAAGAAGAGGTAGGGCGTCTCGGCCGGCTCGACGACGGCGCGCAGCGCATCGCGTCCCGCACTCGCGATCGGTCCCGGCGGCAGACCGCGGATCCGGTACGTGTTGTACGGGTTGCTCGCGTCCTCGAGATGGATGCGCTTGATGTTGCCGTCGAAATCCTTGATGCCGTAGATCACGGTCGGATCCGTCTGGAGCTTCATCCCCCGCTTCATCCGGTTGAGGAAGACCGCCGCGATCAGCGGCCGCTCGTGGGCGGCGCCGGTCTCCTTCTCCACGATCGAAGCGAGGGTCGCGTGCTCGCGCATCGAGAGGTGGAACGACTCGGGATCGGGAAGCAGCTCTGCGCGGACGGCCTTGAACTGATCGACCATCGCCTGGGCGATCCGCTCCGCCGGCAATCCGCGCGCGAAGCGATAGGTGTCCGGGAAGAGGTAGCCCTCGAGGGTCGGCCCCTCGACGCCGAAGCGCGCCGGGCTCTCCGGATCGAAGACGATCGTGAGGAACGCGTCCTCTTCGGCGAGCTCGGCGGCGGCGAGGCGCGCGGCGATCTCGGTCGCGCGGAAGCCCTCCGGAATCGAGACCGAGTAGGTCTTCACCCGGCCGCGGGTGAGGGCGTCGAAGATCTCGGGTGTCGACTTCGCGTTCGAGAGCACGTACTCGCCGATCTTGAGCTTCGACGCGAGGTCCTCGGACTGCGCATACCAGCGCGCGACGCGCGCGTTGCGGATCACGCCTTCCCTCTCGAGCTTCGCTGCGACGGCCCAGAACGAATCTCCGGCCTCGACCGTCCACATCACCTCGCGCGCCGCGTCGGGCACGGCGACTGGCGAGAGCTCCCGCTCGAACCAGAGCCAGGCAGCGCCGGCCGCGATCGCTCCGAGGAGCGCGAGCACACCCAGGGCGAGGAACGCGCGCTTCACGCTTCTTCTCCATCCGCGACTCGCGGCTGTTGGGCGAGGTAGGTCGTCAGGATGATCGACGCCGCCATCTCGTCGACGGTGCCCTTCGCCCGCCGTTTGTCGCGCTTCTTGCGCGTCGTCGGCTCGAGCAGGCGCTCCGCCTCCTGGGAGGTCCAGCGCTCGTCCAGGGTATCGACCGGGATCCCGGCGGCTCGGGCCAGCGCGTCCGCGAACGCAACGGCGTTCTCGGCCTCGGGGCCACGTCGGCCGTCGAGGTGGAGCGGCAGCCCGACCACGGCGCGTTCGATCCCGCGCTCGGCGATCATCGCGCGGAGCGCTGCGACGTCCTTCTTTCGCCCGCGGCTGTCGATCATGCCGGCGGGAAACGCGATCGCCCCGGCTTCGTCCGTGACGGCGAGGCCGATCCGTTTGCGGCCGAGGTCGACTCCGAGAATGCGCACGGCGCGCAGTGTAGCGGGGCGATCCGCCGCGCTCGCGGGTCAGTCGGCGACGGCGTGGCCGGGTCGTTCGGCGTCCGCGAGGGCGTCGAGCGCCGTCCTCGCCCGGGCGCGAATCGACTGCGTGCCGTGGAGCGCCGCGCGCTGGATCGTGCGCCGCGCTTCCTTGGTCGGGAGCACCGCGAGGGCGTCGACCGCCGCGAGCTGGAGCGCGTGCCAATGCGCCCGGCGCAGGACCGGTCGCCGCTCGAGGATCGCGCAGAGCCGAGGCACCGCGCGTTCGTCTCCGAGCCGCCCGAGCACCTCGATCAGGGTGCAGCCGAGCTTCGTGCGCGCGTCGTGCAGGCTGGACTCGAGGACGTCGAGGAGGGTCGGGATGGCTTCGCTGCCTTCGCTGGAAGCGATCGCCCGGCTCGCTGCCGCCGCGATCTCCTCGAGGTCGCTGGCGAGGGCGTCTGCGAGGGCGCGGCGCGACTCCTCGCCGGGTAGATAGGAGAGCGCGCGAATCGTCTCGAGTCGGCGCGACAGGTCGGGGACGCGCAGGGCGCGGATCAGCACCGGGAGGACGTCCGGGTTCTGCAGTTCGCCCGCGAGGCGCGTCCCGATTCGCGCGCGTTCGAGGTCGGGCCCTTCGATCGCGGCCACGAGCGGGGGCAGGGCAGCTTCGCCCTGGGTGAGGATCAGGCCCCTCAGCGGCGCCGCGCGGTCTTCGTCGTCTTCCGAGGCGACGCGATTGAGGATCGCCGGAACGGCTACGTCGCCCAGCTGCAGCAGCAGCGTCGCGGCGCGGATCCCGGCGGAGCCCGAGCGCGTGGCGCGCTCGATCAGGAACTCCAGGCGATCGGCGTGGGTCAGCGCCGCGAAGCTGGCGGCGGCCGCGCGGGCCTGACCTTCCGACCGCCCGCCGATCCCGACGGCATGATCCGCGAGGACGAGCATCGCCCGCAGGCACTCTTCGTGCGCGTCCGCCTGCCAGAGGTCTTGCGCCCAGTTCACGACGTCCTCGACGCGTTGGCGATAGGCGTCGTCGTCGGACGTCGCGTCGAGCTCGATGAGGCGCGCGCGCAGGCGTTCGCCGCGGTCGTCGGCGGCGGGGGTCGTGAGGGGGGCCTCGTCCAGCAGCGGCTTCTCGTCGTGCCGCGAGCGCGTCGCCGGGGCCGCGTCCGGCAGGAGGGTGGCCGCGAGACTCGCGCTCGCGCGGGGCGGAGTGGCGGCGAGGCTCGGGGTGCCGGGCGTCGCCTCGGGGTCGATGTCGTTGATGCGGATGCCGCGCGTGTCGCGGGCGGCCAGAGTGCGGGCCAGGTGATCGGGGCTCGCGAGGCGGTCGTGGCCCTGACCGAGCAGGTCGAAGAAGCCGGCGAGGGCGGTGCCCGTCAGCGTCGGGTCGAGGCGCAGGCAGCGCACGCCGTGGCGGCGGAGGGCGGTCTCCAGGTCGAGGACCGGTCCGCTCGACTCGATCGGTCGTGCGTCTTCTCCGGGGACATCGAAGCCGTCGCCGCTGGCCCTCAGCCGGATCTCGATCGCGCCGGTTCGGTCGAGCTCGCTGCGGACCGCGAGATGGGCGCGCTCGGCGAGGGGCCTTCTCCGGCCGTCGGTCTCGGGATAGAAGCGAAAGCCGCGCTCGACCCGGGCGAGCTCCAGGAGCAGGCTCGAATAGTCCGCCGCGGTGCGGACGGCCCACTCGGAGGCCGCCGCCGACGGGGTGCCCCTGGCGGGATTCTGATCGGTGGAGGTGCGCATCGCTTGCCGGTCCTGGAGGGGTTCATCGGCGCGGGAGACGCGCCTCTGTACCCCCGAAGCCGGCCGCCGGCGGATCTCCGATTTTCGTCGATTTTTCGCCTTTTCGATTGACGCCCGGAGATCCCGACGGCTACTTTCGAGCCGTTCGACGCCCCCCCGCGACGACGAAGCCGCCGATTCCCCGATCCGCGGTCCCGAGCAGGTACACGAAAGGTGGGTTTTCCCATCGCCTCTCGCGCCGGTACAGCCTCCGGTCCTTCCGGCTCCGACGAGCTGCGGTCGGCCGGTGACCGCATTGCCTTCGGCGTCGCCGTCGTCGGTGGTGCGGGACTCGTTCCGGTCGCGCCCGGAACCGTCGGATCCCTTTTTGCGGTCGGGTTGGCCGTGCTGGGGGACGTTGCCGTTCGCTCCTCCGCTGGCGCTGGTCAGGTTCGTATTGCGGGGTACGCGATCGTGATTGCGGCGGTGTTCGCGCTCGGTGTCTGGGCGTCGGATCGGGCCGAGCGGATCTCCGGGCGGCATGACGACGGGCGGATCGTGATCGACGAAGTCGTCGGCCAGTGGATCGCGTTGCTGCCGATCGCGCCTTTCGTGCGTGTGCTCGACTTTTCTTCCCTCGTGTTCGCGGTCGTGACCGCATTCGTCGCATTCAGGGTGTTGGATATCTGGAAACCGGGGGCGGTCCGTTGGGCCGAGCGCCGGTTCGAAGGGGGACTCGGTGTGATGGCGGATGACGTGGTGGCGGGGGTGTACGGCGCAGTCGCCGTCTCGTTCGTCGTCGCTGCGCTTCTCGCCGCTCTTCCCGCCGCTCTTCCCGGCACTCTTCCAGCCATGGGAGGCCCGCTCCCGTGAACGCCGAGATCATCACGATCGGAGACGAGTTGATGCGCGGCGAGATCGTCGACTCGAACAAGGCGCGGATCGCGGAGCGGCTGCTGCTCCATGATCTCGACACGCGCCATCAGGTCTCCGTGCTCGACGATCCCGCGGACATGCGCGACGCCTTCGAACGCGCAGCCGGGCGGAGCGATTTCGTGCTCGTCTCCGGGGGTCTCGGGCCGACGCGCGACGATCTGACGACCGAGGTGCTCGGCGAGACCTTCGGGCGGAAGCTCGAGCTCCACGAGCCCTCCCTCGCGGCCCTCGAGGCGTTCTTCGCCCGGGTCGGCCGCGAGATGGTCGACGCGAACAAGAAGCAGGCGTATTTCCCGGAAGAGGCGGACGTGCTCGAGAACCCGATCGGGACGGCGCCCGGCTTCTCGATCCGGGAGGGGCGGGCGACGTTCTTCGCGATGCCCGGCGTGCCCCGCGAGCTCGACAAGATGATGGACGAGCAGGTGCTGCCCCGGATCGCGACGCGACTCGCGGCCGAAGAAGAAGGCGGCGCGGCCCGGCGCGTGGTGTGCGCGGCGCTGCTCGCGACGTTCGGGCTCGGGGAGTCGACGCTCGAGGAGGAGCTTCGGGATCTCTTCCAGGAGAATCACGACGGGGCCGTCGAGCTCGGCTTCCGGACGAGCTTCCCCGACAACTTTCTCCGGCCTGTGGCACGGGCGGCGACCGCGGCAGCCGCCGACGCGAAGATCGCCGAGGCGGTCGAAGCGATCCGCGAGCGGCTGGGCCCGGTCGTCTATGGCTACGGCGAGGGTGACCGAGCCGACTCGATGGAGGGCGTCGTCGGACGCTTGCTGACCGAGCGCGAGATGACGGTCGCGACGGCCGAGTCCTGTACCGGTGGCCTGATCGCCGAGCGCTTCACGGACGTGCCTGGATCCTCGGCCTACTTCCTGGGCGGCGTCGTCTCGTACTCGAACGAGGCGAAGGCGGCGATGCTCGGCGTGCCCGAGGACATGCTCGAGAAGCACGGCGCGGTCTCCGAACCGGTCGTGCGGGCGATGGCCGAAGGGGCGCGGGCGCGCTTCGGGAGCGACTTCGGGGTCGCGACCTCGGGAATCTCCGGGCCCGGCGGCGGGACGGAGGACAAGCCCGTCGGGCTCGTCTGGATCGCGATCGCCCGGGACGAGGGGACCCATTCGGACTCCTTCGTCTTCCAGGTCGACCGCAGCCGCCACCGACGCCTGACGGCCCAGGTCGCCCTCGACTGGATCCGGCGGAGCCTGCTCGGCGCCGAGCTCGTCGGACCTTCGTTGTTGCGTCGGTCCGGGGGCGGCTCCACACCCGGTGGACCGAAGTAGCGGCGCGGACGAATCGACGGCGTCCCTCCGAGCGTGATCGGCAGGCGAGGGCGGGGCGCGCTGAACGAACCACGAAAACGACAACACGACGAGAAGAGTCGGGAGGTAGGGACGATGGCACGAGGCAAGCAGACGACGCCCAAGGCGAAGGTGGAACGAGGAGGCGTCGCGGAGGACGCGAAGTCGAAGGCGATCGAGCTCGCCGTCTCGAGTATCGAGAAGCAATTCGGCAAGGGCGCGATCACCAAGATGACGGAGGACGCCGTCGATCATGAGATCCCCTACTTCTCGAGTGGCGCCCCGAGTATCGACATCGCCCTCGGAATCGGCGGCTTCCCGCGCGGGCGGGTGGTCGAGATCTACGGCCCGGAGTCGAGTGGTAAGACGACGCTGACGCTCCACGCGATCGCGGAGATCCAGAAGGTGGGCGGGGTGGCTGCGTTCATCGACGCGGAGCACGCCCTCGACGTGAACTACGCCCGACGGCTCGGCGTGAACGTCGACGAGCTGTTGGTCTCCCAGCCCGACACCGGCGAGGAGGCGCTCGAGATCGCCGACGTGCTGTTGCGATCCGGCGCGATCGACCTGGTCGTCGTCGACTCGGTGGCGGCGCTCGTGCCGCGAGCGGAGATCGAGGGCGAGATGGGCGACACCCACGTCGGCCTGCAGGCGCGGTTGATGAGCCAGGCGCTCCGGAAGCTCACAGGCACGGTCTCGAAGTCCGGCGCGACGGTGATCTTCATCAACCAGATCCGCATGAAGATCGGCGTGATGTTCGGCAGCCCCGAGACGACGACGGGCGGCAACGCGCTCAAGTTCTACTCGTCGGTGCGCGTCGACGTGCGTCGGATCGCGGCGATCAAGGAAGGCGACGAGGTCACGGGCAACCGGACCCGGGTCAAGATCGTGAAGAACAAGGTCGCGCCGCCCTTCCGACAAGCCGAGTTCGACATCATCTACAACGAGGGCATCTCGAAGGAAGGCGACCTGATCGACCTCGGGGTCGACGAGGGAATCGTCGAGAAGAGCGGCTCCTGGTACTCCTACGGCGATGAGCGGATCGGGCAGGGACGCGAGAAGGCGCGGACCTTCCTGAAGGAGAACCCGGACGTCGCCGGGCGCCTCGCCGAAGAGGTCTACCTCTCGAAGGGACTCAAGCTCGCCGTGCCGGCACGGGGCCCGGAAGATGCCTTGGAAACCTCGGAGGGGGATGATGCCCTCGATGAGGCCACGCCCGAGACCTGATCGGTTCGACGCCGCGTCGGCCCCTGGATACGGGGTCGACGCGGCGACCGTCGACCGATCTGCAACACCCGGAGCGCGACGACGCTCTTCGCGGAGCGACAGCTCTCGATCCACCGGGCGCGCAAGCAGCGCTCGATGGAGCGGCTCGCCTCGGGCAAGCGGATCAACCGCGCGTCCGACGATCCCGCCGGGTTCGTGATCTCGCAGCGACTCGAAGCGCGCATCCGCAGCACGCAGCAGGCGCGCCGGAACACCTTCGACGGCCTCTCGGTCGTGCAGATCGGCGAGGCGGCGCTCGGCGAGACGAGCGGGCTGTTGATCCGCGTGCGTGAGCTCGCCGTGCAGTCGGCGAACGGGACCCTCGGCGATACCGAGCGGGCGGCGATCGGTGCCGAGGCGGAGGCCCTTCTCGACGAGGTCGATCGGATCGCGCAGACCACGCGGTTCGGCCGAAAGAACCTGCTCGATGGGACGACCGACATCGGGATCGTGAGCGATGCCGACGCCACGTCTCCCCTCGACGTCGCATCGGTCGACGCGACGCGCAGCGCGCTCGGCCTCGGGTCGGTCGACCTCGGCTCGGATCAGGGGACCTCGCGCTCGGCGTTCGCGGCCCTCGACGCGGCGATCGAGCAGGTCGCGTCGGAGCGCGGTCGACTCGGGACCCAGGCGAGCGTGTTCGAGTCCCGGGTGCGGATCAACATGATCGAGGAGGAGAACCTGCGAGCGGCGCACCCGCGGATCGTGGACGCCGACATGGCCCAGGAGACCGCGGAGCTCGCGAAGTCGCAGCTCCTCGAGCAGACCGCCATCGCCGCGATCGTCGAGGAACGGAAGCAGGAGCGACTGATCCTCGAGCTGATCGAGGCGGCGGTCGAGGCGTAGCTCGACGTCGGGTTTTCGCCGGAGACGTGTTCGCTCGCGGAGAAAATCTTCCAAGTAACTGAATTTTAATAGGTTTCTTCGATTCCGTCGCTCATCGGATCGCGGCGGTCGCGCGTGAACCGCGCTCCGGATCGCTCAAGGAAGCCCTCCCACCGGTCGAAAAAGGGACTGTGGCGGCAGGCGCTCGCGCGCCCGGCTGCCGGTCGATTCACGAGCGGGATCAGGGGACCAGAGGCTCCGAATGGAACTGAACGAGATCTTGAAGGTCGCCATCAAGGGCGGGGCCTCCGACATTCACCTGAAGTCGGGCCTGCCGCCGATGTTCCGCGTGGACGGCGCGCTGGTGCCGCTCAAGAACGGCGAGCGCATCCTCCCCGATGAGCTCCAGAAGATCGCGTTCTCCATCATGAACCCGATCCAGAAGGCGCGCTTCGACGAGAACCGCGAATGCGATCTCGCCTACGGCATCCCCGGTCTCGGCCGCTTCCGCGTGAACGTCTTCCAACAGCGCGGCACCGTCGGCATCGTCTTCCGCGTCATCCCCTTCGGCGTGAAGACGATCGAGCAGCTCTACCTGCCCAAGGTGATCGAGAAGATCTCACAGGAGCATCGCGGCCTCGTCCTCGTGACCGGCACGACGGGCTCCGGTAAGTCGACGACCCTCGCTGCGATGATCGAGCACATCAACGCCGAGCGGACGAGTCACATCATGACCGTCGAGGACCCGATCGAGTTCCTCGTGCGCGATCGCCGCTCGATCGTGAACCAGCGCGAGATCGGGGTCGACACGCACTCCTTCTCCGCCGCCCTGCGCGCCGCGCTCCGACAGGATCCCGACGTGATCCTCGTGGGCGAGATGCGCGACTTCGAGACGATCGAGACGGCGCTGACCGCGGCCGAGACCGGCCACCTCGTCATGTCGACGCTGCACACCCTCGACGCGACGGAGACGATCAACCGCATCATCTCGGTCTTCCCGCCCTACCAGCAGAAGCAGGTGCGACTCCAGCTCGCGACGATCCTCAAGGCCGTCATCTCCCAGCGCCTCGTGCCCCGCGCCGACGGCAAGGGGCGAGTGCCGGCGCTCGAGGTCCTGGTCTCGACTGCGTTCACGCGCGAGCTGATCGCGGACAAGGACCGCACGAAGGAGCTGCCCGATGCGATCGCCAAGGGTCACACGACCTATGGCATGCAGACCTTCGACCAGTCGCTGATGAGCCACGTGAAGGATGGTCTCGTCACCTACGAAGAAGCGCTGAAGCACGTGTCCAACCCCGACGACTTCGCGCTCCGCTTCCGCGGCATCGCCTCGACCTCCGACTCGGACTGGAACGAGTTCGCCGGCGACGGCGAGGGCGACGAGAAGACGGAAGAGAAGCCCGACGACGGCGGCACCGACTCGCTCCTCGAAGACGACGACTTCAACATCGATCGTTTCTGATCCGCGGTTCATCGCATCTGCGCACCACGACACGCAGGGCGGACTGCTAGCCTTGCCTCGCTCCGGAGGGAACCGGAGAGAGGCGCGCGGTCTTGTCCAGCACGAATGCCCCGTCCCCGGAAGCGAGTCGCCCGATGAACGGTCGCAGACCCGCCGTCCTGCTGAAGATTGGGACGCCGCTCGTGCTCCTCGTCGTCGTGGGATTCGTCGTGGCCTATCGCTTCGTCGACCCCGCGCCGCCGGGCGCGATCGTGCTGGCGACGGGCCCGGAAGGCGGTGCGTACGCGGCCCTGGGTGAGGCCTACCGCGAGCGACTCGCGACCTTCGACGTCGAGGTCGAGCTGCGCCAGACGGCCGGGAGCGCCGAAAATCTCGCCTTGCTGCGCGACCAGGCCGTCGACGTCGCGTTCGTCCAGGGTGGCGTCGCGACGGACACGGATCGCCAGACGATCGAGAGCATCGGCAGCCTGTTCTACGAACCGCTCTGGGTCTTCCTGCGCAGCGGCGTCGAGGCCGAACGCCTGACGGACCTGACGGGGCGGCGCGTTTCGGTCGGACCCGCCGGCAGTGGCACGAGCGAGGTCGCCACGCGCCTCCTCGAGCGAAACGGCAGGACGGGCGACCTCGATGACCTCGCGATCGAGCCGAGCGCCGAAGCGCTGCTTGCGGGCGAGGTCGACGCGATCTTGCTGACTGCCGGCGCCGAATCGCCCCTGGTTCGTCGCCTGCTGCTCTCCGACTCGGTGCCGCCGTTCTCGTTCCGCAGTGACTTCGACCTCGCGCAGGCGATCGTCGAGGCCGATCGCATCGAGCGCGAGGTCGCCGAGGTCGAGGCGCCCGCTTCGTACGCGCAGGAGCTCTACGACCTGCATCTCCATCTGGAGTTCGTGCAGCGGCAGCTCGCGCAGCGCGCTGCCGAAGTGGATGCCGGCTGGGCGGACGCGGGCTGAGACGGATTTGCGCCCCGGGATCGTCGTCGCGCGTGCGCGCGATGCCCCGCCCGGGGGGTTCCCGCTATATTCCCGCGCGTTCTCAGCGGGATCACCGCTGTAGTAGGCCGGATTCCGGCCGGTTCACCCCCTCCGAGGTGCATCATGTCCCTCCCGTCCCGGGAGATCCGAGAGACTTTCCTGCGTTATTTCGAGGACCACGGCCATCGCCGCGTGTCGAGTGCCTCCCTCGTTCCGGAATCCGATCCGACGCTCATGTTCGTGAACGCCGGGATGGTCCCTTTCAAGCGCCTCTTCCTCGGTGAGGAGTCCCGCGACTACACCCGCGCGACGACTTCGCAGAAGTGCATGCGCGTCTCGGGCAAGCACAACGACCTCGAGAACGTCGGTCGGACCCCGCGCCACCACACCTTCTTCGAGATGCTCGGCAACTTCTCCTTCGGCGACTATTTCAAGGAGGAGGCGATCGAGTTCGCCTGGGCCCTGCTGACCGAAGGCGTCGGGTTCTCGTCGGATGACCTCTGTGTCTCGGTCTTCGAAAACGACGACGAGGCCTACGACATCTGGAAGGATCGGATCGGGATCCCGGAATCGAAGCTCTACCGCCTCGACGAGAAGGAGAACTTCTGGTCGATGGGCGACACCGGTCCGTGTGGGCCGTGCTCGGAGATCCACTTCGATTGGGGCGAGCTCGCGGAGCACCCGAACGACGATCCCTCGAGCGAGACCGGCCGGTTCATGGAGATCTGGAACCTGGTCTTCATGCAGTTCAATCGCGACGCGGACGGGACGCAGACGCCGCTGCCCAAGCCGTCGATCGACACGGGCGGTGGGCTCGAGCGCTGGGCGGCGGTGCTGCAGGGCAAGCGCTCGACCTGGGAGTCGGACTGCTTCACGCCTCTGATCGATCGGGCCGGAGAGCTGACGAACGTCGTCCCGGGTGCGAGTGACGAGAGCGACGTGTCGCTGCGCGTCGCGGCGGACCACGCGCGGGCGCTCACGTTCCTGATCGGCGACGGCATCCTCCCGAGCAACGCCGGCCGTGGCTACGTCCTGCGCCGGATCCTGCGCCGCGGCTCGCGACACGGGAAGCTCCTCGGACAGGACACGCCGTTCCTTCATGGCGTTGCGGACAAGGTCATCGACGAGATGTCCGAGGCGTATCCCGAGCTGGTGGATCGCCGCGCGTACATCACGGACCGCATCAAGCGTGAGGAAGAGCGCTTTCTCGAGACCCTCACGAAGGGCATGGACCTGCTCGACGGAGAGATCGACGAGCTGAAGGGGAAGGGCGCGACCACGCTCCCGGGCGACACGGTCTTCCGGCTCTACGACACCTTCGGTTTCCCGGTCGACCTGACCGCGGACATCCTCGTCGGCCACGGCATGACCCTCGACCAGGGCGGCTTCGACTCCGCGATGGAAGAGCAGAAGGCGCGGGCGCGGGCGTCCTGGAAGGGCAGCGGCGACACCGCGGTCGAGGAGGTCTACGGGCGGATCGCATCCGACGTCGAGACGACCTTCCGCGGCTACGAGGCGCTGACCCTCGAGGCGCCGGTCACGGCGATGCTCAAGGGCGGCGAGGCGGTCGCGAGCGCGTCGGCGGGCGACGACGTCGAGCTCGTCTTCGAGGAGACCCCCTTCTACGCCGAGAGCGGGGGGCAGGTGGGTGACCAGGGCCGGATCACGACCGACTCCGGGGTCGTCGTCGTGAGCGACGTGCAGAAGCCCGTCGCGGGCCTCTTCGTCCACCAGGGCAAGATCGAGAGCGGCGAGGTCGAGGTCGATCAGGAAGCGCGACTCGAGGTCGACGCGGGACTGCGTCAGGCGACGGTCCGCAACCACACGGGGACGCACCTGCTGCACGCGGCGCTGCGCGAGACCCTCGGCGAGCAGGCGATGCAGAAGGGTTCGCTCGTCGGGCCCGAGCGCCTGCGCTTCGACTTCACCCACGATTCGCCGCTCACCCAGCAAGAGCTCGACGCGATCGAGGATCGCGTGAACGAGATGATCGAGTCGAACCAGGGCGGCCAGACGCGCGAGATGGATTATCCGTCCGCGATCAAGGCGGGCGCGATCGCAATCTTCGACGAGAAGTACGGCGACGACGTTCGCGTCGTGTCGTTCGGGGACTGCTCGACGGAGCTCTGCGGCGGCACGCATGCGAGCGCGACCGGTGACATCGGTCTGCTCAAGATCGTGTCGGAGTCCGGGATCGCGGCGGGCGTGCGGCGCATCGAAGCGCTGACCGGCATCGGCGCGCTCCGCCACATCCGGGAGCAGGAGCGCCTCGCGATCGACGCGGCCGACCGGCTCAAGGTGCCCCTCGCGGAGCTGCCCGGGCGCGTGGGTCGGCTGGTCGAGGAGCGCAAGGAAGCGCAGAAGCAGATCGACGAGCTGCGCTCTAAGCGGTCGAGCGGCGGCGGCGACGATCTCTTCGCGAGCGCGCGCGCGATCGACGCGCGCGACGGGGCCAAGGCGATCAGTGGCATCGTCGAAGACGCCGACGCGAAGGCGATGCGCGCGATGGTCGACGACTACAAGAACCGGCTCGGCACCGGCGTCGTGTGTCTCGCCGCGGCGGACGGCAAGAAGGCGCTGCTCGCGATCGGCGTGACGAAGGACCTGATCGGGTCGCTCAAGGCCGGCGATCTGATTCGCGAAGTCGCGGGGGTCGTCGGCGGTGGCGGTGGCGGTCGACCCGACTTCGCCCAGGCCGGCGGCAAGGACCCGAGCAAGCTCGCAGACGCGATCGCGAAGTTCGACGAGTTGGTGGGCGCCTGATGAGCGGCGCGGGCACGATTCCCGGCATAGGGGACGTGTTCCGTCCGGTCCGTAGAAGGACCCGCGTGGTGCGCGTCGGCGACGTCGAGATCGGGGGCGACAACCCGATCCGCGTCCAGTCGATGACGAACACCGACACGATGGACACGGCGGGGACCGTGGAGCAGACGATCCGTCTCGCCGAGGCCGGCTGCGAGATCGTGCGCGTGACGGCGCCCTCGATCCGGGACGCCGAGAACCTGCGCGAGATCCGCGAAGCCCTGCAGGAGGCGCGCATCGACGTGCCGCTCGTCGCGGACATCCACTTCACGCCGAACGCCGCGATGGTCGCGGCGGACCTCGTGGAAAAAGTGCGCGTCAACCCGGGCAACTACGCCGACAAGAAGAAGTTCGAGATCCGCGAATACGACGACCATGAGTACGAGGGCGAGATCGAGCGCGTGCACCAGCGCTTCCGACCCCTGGTCCAGCGCTGCAAGGCGAACGGCGTGGCGATGCGGATCGGGACGAACCACGGCTCGCTCTCGGACCGGATCATGAACCGCTTCGGGGACACCGCAGAGGGCATGGTCGAGAGCGCCCTCGAGTTCCTGGACGTGTGTGAGGACGAGGCCTACTACGACGTCGTCTTCTCGATGAAGGCATCGAATACCCAGGTCGCGATCCAGGCCTATCGGTTGCTCGCGGCACGGCTCGAAGCGCGGGCGCCGGGCGTGCCGTCGTATCCCTTCCATGTGGGCGTCACGGAAGCCGGCGATGCCGAGGACGGTCGGATCAAGAGCGCGATCGGGATCGGATCGCTCCTCGAAGACGGTCTCGGCGACACGATCCGGGTGTCGCTCACGGAGGATCCCGTGCGCGAGGTTCCGGTCGCGCAGGGGATCGCCGCGCGGGCGGCGCGAGTGGCGACGGCGCGGGCCGCACGTCGGGGAACGGTCGACGTGCGAAGCGCGCCGATGCCCGACTATTTCGATCACGTGCGCCGGGCGACCCGGAGGCTCGATTGGAATGGGCTCGAGCTTGGCGGCGACGAGCCCGTGCGGGTCGAGCTCGAAGTGCCGGAGGCGCTGGATGACCCGGCTGCCACCGCGGCGCGCCTCGCGACGGATCTCTCCGGCCTGCGCGACGTCGTCTGCGAGTCGCTCCTGCTCGGGCGCGGCGCGCCGGATCCCGTCGTCGACTTCCGCTCGGAGCTCGTGAGCCTCGGGGTCGAAGCGCCGCTCTCGGTGCGGATCGCGGGGCCCGAGGACGTGGCGCCCCTGGCCGGGCGCGCCGCGCGTGTCGTCGCGACGGTCGGCGTCGATACCCCCGACGCGGTCCTCGCAGCGATGGGCGAAGCTGCGGCTTCCGCGGGCATTCCACTCGAGTGGGAGCTGGAGGCCGAGGACCACGCGCTGCCGCCCCTCGTCGATCGCGCGGTCAAGGCCGGCGGCGACGCCCTCGACGCGGTCAGTCTCGTTCCCGCCGCGTCGCTCCACGACGTGCGGGCCCTCGTCTCGAGCCTCGCGGACGCGGGTGCCGGCGCGGTTCCGATCGTCCTGCGGCAGTCGATCGACGGATCTTCGGTCGTCGGCATCGAGGGCGCCGGGGTGCCCGAAGCGTCGCTGCTCGACGCGTCCGTGCGGCTCGGTGGCCTGTTATGCGACGGGATCGGCGACGTGGTCTCGCTTCGCTCCGACGCGAGTGCATCGGCGACGGTGGACCTCGCCTATCGCGTGCTCCAGGGCGCGCGGCAACGCACGACCCGCACCGAGTACATCTCATGCCCGTCCTGTGGTCGCACGCTCTTCGACCTCGAGGAGACGACCGCGAAGATCAAGGCCGTCACTGACCACCTGTCGGGCGTCAAGATCGCGGTGATGGGCTGCATCGTGAACGGCCCGGGCGAGATGGCCGACGCCGACTTCGGCTATGTCGGCTCGGGCGTCGGGCAGGTGACGCTCTACGTCGGCAAGGAGGTGGTCGCGCGCGCGGTGCCGGAGGCCGAGGCGACCGATCGCCTGGTCGAGCTGATCCGCGAGCACGGTCAGTGGGTCGAACCGGTGGCTTGAGGCGCCATCCTCGGCCCGATGCTCGCCGGCTGCGTCCCTAGTCGTCCGTGCCGACCCAATCGCCGGGGGCGTCCCTAGTCGTCCGTGCCGACCCAATCGCCGGGGGCGTCCCTAGTCGTCCGTGCCGAACCAATCGCCGGGGGACGCGACCGCCGGGAGCTCGTCCTGGAGTCCCTGGAGGTGGGCCGATCGCCAGTCCTCGACGAGCGCGACGCTGCGCGCGCCGTTCGTCGCGGGATGGTCCGGCCCGACGAGCCAGACGGTGATCATCACGATCACCGCGGCGACGAGCGTGCCTTCCGCGAGCCCGAGGGCGCCGCCGCCGACGCGATCCGCCCAGCCGAGCCCCGCGAGCTCGACGCCCTTGCGCATCACCCGCGCGATCACGCCGCACAAAAGGATCGTGGCCATCACCAGCAGGACGCCGGCGATCCAGGTCGCGGTCTTGCCCGTCAGCTCGCCGCCGGTCCACTCCGTCAGCTGGATCGTGAAGCCGTCGAGAAAGAGACGCGTCACGATCGTGCAGAGCGCGATCGCCGCGAGGGAGAGGCCCTCGCGCACGAGTCCGATCCAGATCCCGCGCACCATGGCGGCGAAAACGACGGTCGCCGCGACCATGTCGATCAGCGGAAGCTCGTTCATCCGCGCCGCTCGCCGGCGAGATCCGTCGTCTTCCACCCCGAAGCGGTCGGCTCGGGCGGCGGTTCGGCGGCCTCCACCGCGGTGAAGGAAAGCTCGGGCTCGTCGCCGTCGGCCGACGCCTTCGGCGCGGCGCTCAGGGCCGCGACCGGGTCTCCATCGTCCGCCGGGCGCAGTCGACCGCGGACGAGCCGCAGGTACATGCGCGCTTCGTCGCGCCCTGGATCCTTCTCGAGCACCGCGTCCCACTCGGCGATCGCTTCGGCGGTGCGGCCCATCGTGTACCAGGTGAGGCCGAGCTGGATCTGGCTGTCGAGCAGCCCCGGGTGGAGACGCAGGATGCGCTGGAACTCGGTTGCCGCCTGCGCCGGCAGGCCGGCCTCCCGGAGCGCGATGGCGAGGCGGTGGCGGATATCGTGAAACGTCGGGCAGCGCTCGAGGGCGCAGCGGTACTGCTCGATCGCGTCGCGTCGCTCGCCGGCGTCCGCGAGGGCGTCTCCGAGGGCGGCTTGCTGGTTCGCGAGCTTGCCGCGGGTCGTCGGGTCGAGTCCGCCTGCCGTGGGGCGAGAGAGTTGACTCGCTCGCTCCGCATAACCCTGCGATCGATCGAACTCGCCGCGCCGCTCGTGCAGGCTCGCGAGCGCGAGCAGCGCCTCGACATAGGAAGGATTCAGGCGAACGGATTCACGCAGCTGGGTCAGCGCACCGTCGAGATCCCCCCGCCGCTCGCGAATCATGCCGAGCATGTAGTGGACGTCGGCGAAGCGCACGCCGTGGGTGAGCAATCGATCGAAGTGCTGGGTCGCGCTCGCGTCGTCGCCGCGCTCGAACGCACGCCGTCCGAGCTGCAGCGTCTCGCGATCGCTCGCGACCGCCGAGAGCTGCACGCGCCGGGCGCTCGACCGGACGGTCCCGCTCTCGGTCTCGTCGATCGGGCTCGGCTCGCCCGTCGTCACCTGCGGCTGACCCTGATCCATCGCGATCCCCCCGAAACCACCGCGATCCACCCCGAACGCCCGAAAGATGGCACCTCCCCCGAGCCAAGTCGAGAGCAGCGGCGCCCCCCGCCGACCAACGAACGGAGCCCTCAGCGCAAGACGGGCCCATCGAGGGCCCATCGAGAGGCGCGCAGCGCCGACCAACGAACGGAGCCCTGAGCGCAAGACGGGCCCATCGAGGGCCCGTCGAGAGGCGCGCAGCGCCGACCAACGAACGGAGCCCTGAGCGCAAGACGGGCCCATCGAGGGCCCGTCGAAAGGCGCGCAGCGCCGAATAACTAGTCGGCTTGAGCGATGCGCGCGCGCGCGCGCCGGGCGGCGTCGGTTTCGGCGTAGTTCTCGACCACCACATGGTAGAGACGCAACGCCTCGTCCTCGCGTCGCATGTTCTCGAGACAGACCCCGAGCCGATAGAGCGCCGTCGCGTCCATGCCGAGGCCCGGGTACTCGTCGAGCACCCGCCGATAGCGCGCGGCCGCCGACTGCCAGTGGGTTCGATCCAGATAGAAGTCGGCGATCTGGAGCATGTTCTGGGCGAGCCGGGTGCGGAGCGAGACCATCATCTCCTCGCCCTCGCGCGTCTCCTCCGCATAGGGGTGGTTGCGGATCAGCTTCTCGAGGGCGGTCGTCGCTTCGAAGGTGGCGGTCTGATCGCGATCGACGGACTCGACCTGGTTGTAGTGGCACTGCGCCGCCCGCAGCAGCGCATAAGGCACCTTCTCGTGCTGGGGGTGGAGGTCGGCGAAGTCCTGGTAGAACGAGAGCGCCTCCTCGAATCGGTCGTCGTCGAAGTAGGCGTCCGCGATCTTGAGCTGGGCGCGCTCCTCGTAATCGGAGTAGGGGTAGTTGTCGATGATCGACTGGAACTTCTCGATCGCGGCGTCGTAGTCCACGTTCGGGAAGATTCCGAGAACGAGGCGTCCCTTCAGAATCTCGAGCCCTTCGGCGTAGAGCTCCTCGGCGGGCTTCACGTCCTCGAAGGTCGCCGTGTCCGTTGCGCAGCCGCCGACCAGCAAGACCGCGAGGGTGATCCCCACGCCGACGCGGAGCGCGGATCCGATCGCGGAATTTCGGGCTCGGAAGGGGGTGGGCACCGGCAACGTCGTTCTCCCGAGGGCGCAGCCTATCCACGCGGCAGGGGGCGGTCAATTCGACGCGGCGAGAGGGCCCTCGGTTCCGGCCCGGTGGACGCGCCACCGGAGGTGCTGCTAGCCTGCGCCGCCCCATCGCCCCCGCCTGACGCGGTGCGTTCGCTGCGCCGACCGCGCGCGGACGCTCGCAGGTCGATCCGTCCGGACTCGACGCGGGCCAGCCCTCAGCCCACAGCCAACCAGGGGAACGGAGAATCAAGACATGGATCGAGAATCTGTGGACCGCCTGCGCTTCGACCGACGACTCGCCAACCGCCGGGACTGGGTCGAGGCTTCGGATCGGGACGCGTTCGTCGAGTCGCTCCCGGACGTCTCCGGCAAGATGACGACCGCTGCCGAGCTCGAGGCCGAGGAAGAGGCCGCGCGCGCGGACGCCGCGGCGCTCGCGCAAGCCCCGCCCGAGCCGGCCGCTGCGCCCACCTTCGGTGGCCCGAGCGGTGGCCCGAGCGGTGGCCCGAGCGGTGGCCCGACGAGCGTCGGTGGTGGCGGCTTCGGCGGTGACGGCGATTCGTTCGGCGGCTAGTCCGTCCCGGTCCGCGGCGGTTCGAAAGTCCCGGGTCGCGTCCCCTCGTCCATGATCAAAGAGAAGCTGGGCCACCGCATCGACGGCTGGATCCACGCGCTCTTTCCCTTCCTCTTCTGGCGACCGATCGACCCGGACGTCATGACGGTGATGGGGACCCTCGTCGCGGGGGCGGCCGGCGCGGCTTTCGCTGAAGGGGCGATGCGAACCGGCGGCCTGCTGCTGGCCGCTGGCGGCTTCTTCGACCTCGTCGATGGTGTCGTCGCACGCCACTTCGGGATCGCCACGCGTTTCGGGGCGTTCCTCGACTCGTCCCTCGATCGCGTGGTCGACATCCTCGCGATGCTCGGGCTCGTGGTGTTCTACGTCCGAACGGACGCGACCAGCTGGGCGCTCGTGTGCGCGTGGATCCTCGTGGCGACGGTGCTCACGTCCTACGCGAAGGCGCGCGCAGATCTGCTGATCGAGCGCTTGCCGGGTGGCCTCCTCGAGCGGGGCGAGCGGATCGGCCTGCTGATCGTGGGGGGCGTGACCGGATTCGTCGAGCCGGTGCTCGTGGTGCTCGCGGTCGGTTCGAGCGTGACGGTGGGCCAGCGCTTCCTCTACGCTTACCGCGAGATGGCCCGGCTGGATCGTGCGGACGCTGCGCCGGCCGCAGACCCGAAGCGCGAGGACGAGGGGAGCTGACACGATGGCGACGGACGGAGACGCAGACGGCGGCGAGCTGCCGAAGGTCGATTTCTCGACCTTCGTGCTGTCCCTCGGAACGACCGCGCTCTACCAGCTCGGCGCGATGCCGGATCCCGCGAGCGGCGAGACCATCGAGGCGGATCCCCTGGTGGCCCAACAGACGATCGACACCCTAGAGATGATCCGCGACAAGACCCGCGGCAACCTCGACGAAGAGGAGCGGAAGCTGATCGACTCGCTCCTCTACGAGCTGCGGATGCGCTTCGTCGAGTCCGGGCGGTGACGACTGGATCCGGGGCGCTGCCAACGCTCCAGCTGCGCGCCCCGGCCAAGGTGAACCTCGGTCTGCGTCTCGTCGGCCTCCGCGACGATGGACATCACCTCCTCGAGAGTCTCTTCGTTCCGCTTAGTCTCGCCGACGAGATCGAGCTCAGCTGGCGCCGGGACGGGCCCGACGGGGTCGATCTCACGGTCGAGGCCGCGGCCGACGCGAACTTGCCGCCGGCACTCCAAGCCCTGGACGCCGGTCCCGAGAACCTGGCGGCCCGCGCGGCCGAGGCCTTTCGGAAGGCCTACGGCGTCGCGGGCACCGTCGCGATCCGTCTGGTGAAGCGCGTTCCAGCCGGAGCCGGGCTCGGGGGTGGATCGAGCGACGCCGGCACGGTCCTGTCCGGGCTCGCCCGGCTCACAGGCGCCGTCGACGGGGTGGATCCGGGTCTCGCGGAGCAGGCGCTCGGGCTGGGCGCGGACGTCCCCTATTTCCTCGCTCCCCGGCCGGCGCTGGTCAGCGGGGTGGGCGAGCGGATCGAGTCGGTCGGGGGGATCCCGCCCCTCGATCTGGTGTTGGCCAATCCCGGGATTTCCGTCGCAACGGCAGAGGTCTACCGAGTTGCCGACGTCTTGCGGGATTCGTTGACGGCCACCGGGGCAGGCTCTACGATGCGGGCGATTTCGAGGCTGGCCGGTGAAACGGGGGTCGGGACACCCGCCCTCGGGGACCTGCTCGTCAACGATCTTGCGCCCGCTGCGATTCGCCTGTGTCCCCCGATTGGTCGATGGCTCGACCGGTTGCGCGACGCCGGAGCAATCGGCGTCGGGATGTCGGGGAGTGGCGGGACCGTCTTCGGCGTCTTCGAGAACGCGGGGGAGGCGGAGCGGGCCGCGGCCGCGGTTCGGGATCCGCAGGAACCCATCGACAGCAACGAGAACGGCGACGGCAGCTGGGTCCGTGTGACGCAGGTCGTCTCCGGCAACTGACCGGATCCGAAAGCTTTCTTGGGGCGTCGCCAAATGGTAAGGCAGCGGCCTTTGGAGCCGCCATTTGTAGGTTCGAATCCTACCGCCCCAGCCAGTTCGAACGAGTCCGATGGGCAACATCAGCCAGAAGGTGAGACGGATGCAGGATCTCAAGCTGTTCAGTGGCAACGCGAACGTCGCGCTGGCTCGCTCGGTCGCTGCGTACCTGGACATCGAGCTCGGGCGCGCCGAGGTCGGCACCTTCAGCGACGGCGAGTGCGCGATCGAGATCAGCGAGAACGTCCGCGGACTCGACTGCTTCGCGCTCCAATCGACCTGCGCGCCGCAGAACACGCACCTGATGGAGATGCTGATCATGATCGACGCGCTGAAGCGCGCGTCGGCGCGGCGCATCACCGCCGTCATCCCCTACTACGGCTACGCGCGTCAGGACCGCAAGGTCCGCCCGCGCGTGCCGATCACCGCGAAGCTCTGCGCCGACCTGATCCAGACCGCCGGCGCGGACCGCCTGCTCTGCATGGACCTGCACTCCGGCCAGATCCAGGGCTTCTTCAACATCCCCGTCGACAACCTCTACTCCACGCGGTTGATGCTCGACGCGATCGAGCGCCGGATCGGCTCCGACGTGACGGTCGTCTCGCCGGATGCGGGCGGTACCGAGCGTGCCCGCGCTTACGCGAAGCGGCTCGGCGCGAACCTGGCGATCATCGACAAGCGGCGCGAGGTCGCGAACATCGCCGAGGTCATGAACATCATCGGTGACGTCCACGGCCAGACCTGCATCATCGTCGACGACATGGTCGACACCGCGGGCACCCTCTGCGAAGCCGCGCGCAGCCTGATCGACGAGGGCGCGGTCGCGGTCCACGCTGCGATCACGCACCCCGTCCTGTCGGGCCCGGCGCTCAAGCGGATCTCAGAGTCGCCCCTCGACCAGGTCATCGTCACGGACACCATCCCGCTCCGCCCCGATGCGGTGGACATGGGCAAGCTTCACGTCGTCTCCGTCGCCGCTCCGATCGGCGAGGCGATTCGACGGATCAACAACGAGGAGAGCGTGAGCTCGCTCTTCTGACCAACCAATCCCAGCGTGGCGCGTCCCTCATCGGCGAGGGTCGGCGCTTTCACGGGACGACCGACAGGTCGGTCTCGACACCATCCCCGACACCGCAGTGTGATCGGGCGCGTCGAGCGACGAGGAGAACGAAATGGGTGATGTGAGTTTCGCCATCGAGCCCCGGGACAGCCGCGGCAAGGGTGCGGCCCGTGAGCTGCGCCGACAGGGCAAGGTTCCGGCGGTGGTCTACGGGGGCGGTCGCGACGCGACGGCGATCCAGATCGATTCGGCCGGCTTCGAGCGCCTGCTCGAGACGAGCCACGCCGGCGTCAACACGCTGATCGATCTCGAGGGCGGCTCCGACGCCGCTGGCAAGACCGTGATCGCGAAGGAGCTCCAGCGCGAGGCGGTCCGCGGCCGCCTGGTCCACGTCGACTTCTACGAGGTCGACCTCAAGGCGAAGATCGAGGTCTCGGTCCCGATCCACTTGACCGGCACGCCGGCGGGCGTGGTCCTCGGCGGCGTCCTCGATCAGCAGCTGCGCGACATCACGCTCCTGTGTCTCCCGAATGCGATTCCGGACTCGGTCGATGCCGACGTGTCCGGGATGGAGCTCGGCGACTCCCTTCACCTCCGGGACCTCGTCATCGGGGACCGGATCGAGATCGCGACCGAGGAGGACCTCACCGTCGCGACCGTGCTCGTGCCGCGCGGTCTCAAGGAAGACGAGGAAACCGGCGAGGGCGAAGAAGGCGAAGAGGGCGGCGATACCCCGGCCGAGGACGCGCCCGCTGGAGACGGCGGCGGCGACGAGGGCGGCGACAGCTAGTCCCGACGCTTTGGCGCGATCGCGCGCCACTCTCACTCGACGGACCCGCGGAGGATCGTGGTGGTGGATCGCCTGCGCGCGTTCATCCGGCGGCTCTTCGGCGCGACCGCGTCGACGCCGGCCGTACCCGCAGGCACGCCAGCGCGACTCGTCGTGGGCCTCGGCAATCCCGGTCCGCAATATGCGCACACGCGTCACAACGCCGGGTTCCTCGTCGTCGAGCGCCTGGCGGATCGGCAGGGCGCGGCGTGGTCCGAAGACGCCGAGCTCGAGGCGCGCGTCGCGCAGGTCGAGCTCGGGGGCGAAGTCTGCCTGCTCCTCGAGCCCCAGACCTTCATGAACGCCTCCGGGCGGAGCGTCGAAATCGCGCTCGAGCGCTGGCCCGAGCTCGATCCCGCGAGTGATCTGCTGATCGTGTACGACGAGCTCGACCTGCCGCCGGGCCGGATCCGGCTTCGCCCGAGCGGTGGCGGTGGCGGGCACAACGGGATCGGCGACGTGCTCACGGTGCTGGCGACGAAGGCGGTGCCGCGGTTGCGTTTCGGCGTGGGGCGGCCCGCGGAGAGCGGCGGGGCCGTGATCGACTACGTGCTCGCGCCCTTCGACGAGGACGAGCTCGGCGACGTGATCGAGCCGGCGATCGAGCGGGCGGTGGACGCGGTCGAGATGGCCTGCGCGGACGGCGTGAGCGCCGCCATGGGACGCTTCAACGCGCGCGACTAGATTGTCCGGAGACATTTCTGGACAACTCACCGTACAATCGGGATTGTCGGGGCTTTGTCCGGCTGATATTTTGCTCGCCATGGCCCCGCCCCCCGGACAAACACCCCTCGCGATCGACGTCGCGACGTCGGAGCCCGCGTACCAGCAGATCGCGCGGCAGCTTCGGCGCGAGATCGAGCGCGGCGACCGCGCGCCGGGCGATCGCCTGCCCGCGATCCGCTCCCTGGCGACCGAGCTCGGCGTCCACCGCGACACGGTCGCCCTTGCGTACGAGTCCCTCGGCGACGAAGGCTGGGTCGAGGCGCGGGTCGGCGCCGGGACCTTCGTCCGGTCGACGGTCGTGTCCTGGGCGGAAGCGGCGCGCACGGCGGGCGACGGGAGCGGCCCGGTCGCGCACGACCGGGAGGCGGAGCTCGCCCTCGCGCCCCAGGTCGAGCGACTGATCACGCTCGAGAACATGCGCCCGCGTTATGCGCCGGACCAGAACACCGTCGCGCTCCACCGGCTGATCCCCGACCCGCGCTTCTATCCGATCGACGACTTCCGCGCGTGCGTCGACGCCGCGCTCCGTGAAGAGGGCCCCGAGCTCTTCTCCTACGCCGCGCCCGAGGGCGACCTCGAGCTGCGCCGCGCAATGTCAGAGCGCTTCGGCCTCTTCGGCATCCGGCACACGCCCGAGGAGCACGTGCTCTGTCACGGTGCGAGCCAGGGCATCTCTCTCGCCCTGCGTCTGTTCACGCAGCCCGGCGACCAGGTCGCCGTCGAGGTTCCGACCTACGCGAACGTGCTGTCCGCGCTCGCGGGCCTGGGACTCACCGCGGCGCCGATCGCCATGGACGACGAGGGCGCCGATCCCGAGTCCCTCGATCGCATGCTGGCGAAGCCCGAAGTGAAGGCGTTCTACACGATCCCGAGCTTCCACAACCCGCTCGGTACGAGCACGAGCCTCGAGCGACGCAATCAGATCCTCGCGATCGCGGAACGCCACGGCGTGCCGGTGATCGAGGACGGGTTCGAGCTCGACCTACGCTTCCGCGGCGAGGAGCTGCCGCCCCTCGCGGCCCTCGACGAGGCGGGCATCGTCGTGCTGCTCTTCTCCTTCTCGAAGTCGCTCTTTCCGGGCGTTCGGGTGGGCTCGCTCTCGGCCCGAGGGCGCGTGCTCGAGGGGCTGGTGGCCCTGAAGCACGCCACCGACCTCTCGGACGCGCTGCTCCTGCAGGCGGGGCTCTCGCGCTTCGTGCGCTCCGGGGGCTACGACAAACATCTCGCGAAGATCCGGAAGGTGCTTCGGTCGCGTCACGCTGCCCTCGAGGAGGCGCTGTCGGCCTCGATGCCCGAGGGCACCCGCTGGACGCAGCCGGATGGTGGCTACCAGCTCTGGGTCGAGCTGCCGGATCCGATCGATACGCGAGACCTGCTCCCCGAGGCCGCGCGCGCCGGTGTGCTCTTCTCGCCGGGCACGCTCTTCATGCCGGATGCCCGGCCTTCGAGCGCGATGCGGCTGACCGTCGCGGCGGCGGACGGGGACGAGATCGCGCGGGGCGTCGCAGCGCTCGGCGAAGTCGTCCGGCGCGCAAGCGACACGCGACCTTCCGCGGGCCGCCGGCCCGGAAACCATCTCTAAGCCTTTCTCCCCTCGGAGAACCCTCTCACCCCCATTCAAGGAGGACCCCATGTCCGAACAGAACGAAACCGACGGAAGCGGCGGCCAGCGCCGCGGCGCGGACGCCTTCGAGTTGAAGGTCGGCCTCGCCGAGATGATGAAGAACGGCGTGATCATGGACGTCGTCGACCCCGAACAGGCGAAGGTCGCCGAAGAAGCCGGCGCCTGCGCCGTGATGGCCCTCGAGCGCGTGCCCTCGGACATCCGCAAGGACGGCGGCGTGGCGCGGATGAGCTCGATCGAGATGATCGAAGGCATTCAGAAGGCCGTCTCGATCCCGGTCATGGCGAAGGTGCGGATCGGGCACATCCAGGAGGCCCGGGTCCTCGAGGCGATGGGCGTCGACTTCATCGACGAGAGCGAGGTGCTCACCCCGGCCGACGACGAGCACCACATCGCGAAGCACGACTACAAGGTCCCGTTCGTGTGCGGCGCACGGAATCTTGGCGAGGCGCTGCGGCGCGTGGGCGAGGGCGCGGCGATGATCCGCACCAAGGGCGAGGCCGGCAGCGGCAACATCGTCGAGGCGGTGCGCCACCTGCGCACGGTCATCGGCGAGATCCGCGCGATCCAGGCCCTGCCGGAGGAGGAGCTGATGTCGACCGCACGCGACATGGGTGCGCCCCACGCGCTCGTCCAGTACGTGCACGAGCACGGCAAGCTCCCGGTCCCGAACTTCGCCGCGGGCGGCGTCGCGACGCCGGCCGATGCGGCCCTGTGTCGGTCGCTCGGTGCGGAGGCGGTCTTCGTCGGCTCCGGCATCTTCAAGAGCGCCGACCCGGCGAAGCGCGCGCGTGCCGTCGTGCACGCCTGCACCCACTGGGACGATCCGGAGGAGGTGCTGAACGCGTCGCGGGGCCTCGGGGCTGCGATGGAGGGCATCGAGATGGAGACCCTCGACGAGAGCGAGCGCCTCGCGAACCGAGGCTGGTAGCCCGGCTCGCGCCGACCCGAGCCGACCCCGCCTCGGGTCGGGTCGGCGCAGATCGCTGCGCGCCCCATCCGGCAGGAGACCCATGTCCGCGTCACGACCGATCGTCGGCGTTCTCGGCATCCAGGGGGACATCGAGAAGCACCTGACGGCCCTCGAGCGCCTCGGCGCCGAAGGCCGACGTGTGCTCACGCCCGGGCACCTCGCAGGGCTCACGGCGCTGATCCTGCCCGGCGGTGAGAGCACGACGATCTCGAAGGGGCTCGTCCGGCACGAGCTCGTGAAGCCGATCCAGGAGTTCGTCGAGTGGGGCGGCGCCGTGTTAGGCACCTGCGCCGGCGCGATCCTGCTCTCCCGGGAGTCGCTCAACCACCCGGTCCCGACGCTTGGGCTCGTCGATATCGAGGCCGAGCGGAACGCCTACGGCACGCAGACTGATTCCTTCGTGGCGCCGGCGGACCCGGACAGCGCCGAGGGCTTCGCGGACATGGAGTGCGTGTTCATTCGCGCGCCGCGCCTGCACGCGCCGGGGGAGGGCGTCGAGGTCCTCGCCCGTGTGGACGGCGCACCGGTCCTGGTCCGACAGGGCAATCGCTTCGCATGCAGCTTCCACCCGGAGCTGACGGAGGATCTGCGCGTGCACGCGGTCCTGCTCGACGCCGGGCGGCGCTGAGCCGGTCGTCGACACCCGGCTCCCCATTCGGAAGGGAAAAGTCGCCATTTCCGCGGCCTCGTCTCCACATGCCTGATGGGTGCGTTCGTGCGCCCGACCGTGTGTGGGACAGAGGGGATGGCGATGCGCGCTTCGAAGGTTCTTGGTCCGGTGCTTCTGGCGGTCGCGCTCGTGTTGGGCGCTTCGAGTTCGCAGGCGGACGTGGTGTTCACCGTCGATTCCTCGCGTCCGGACGGGAGCGCAGTCGGTGTGCTCGCGCCGGGTGACGAAGTCGTGCTCGACATCACGGTCAGAACCGATGGCGAGTATGTCGGCGGGATGGGGGCGGCGGTCTACGGCTTCGACCCGTCCGCAGCGTCACTCGTCAGCGGCATCACTTCGACGGCGGCGCTGGTTTTGTTCGCGACGGGACCCGGCTCGGGATTAGGCGGCCTCGACAGCTCGCAGTCGGTGTCGCTCGATCTCGCTGGCGGAGATGCAGGCATCCAGTTCTTCAACGGCATCTCGCTCAGCGGAACCGTTTCGACGGGCGCGAACGACATCAGTCCCGTGAACGGCCTCGTCGGCGGGCCGCAATTCCAGGTCGTGATGGCGATCCATGAATCCCTCACGCTGTGGGTCGGGGCCGGGCATCCGACCGACGGTGTCCTCTCCTACGGCGGTTACTCCCCCTACGTCGTCGACTCGGTACTCTCATTGTGCCCCTCCCGGATCGAATCGGTCCGCGCGCGGCGCTCGAATCGCGTGGCATTCGAAGACAGGAATTCGAGCTGCCAGCGTTCGATGCGCTCGCACTCGCTCGGCCACTCGACTTGGGGCGATCCGTCCGAGTCCGCGATGCGGAGCCCGATTCGTCGCCGAAGCTCGCGAATCGCCGAGTCCGGGGACGTGGCGGCTGCGCCCCGGGCGCCTTCGTGGAGCTCCGCGAGCCGACGGGCCACCGCGGAGAGGTGTGCATCGTCGAGCGTCCCGTGCTCGAGACGGTGATCCGCGCGGTTCGCCTCCGGCAATCGCCGCATGCGGAAGGCCCAGTCGAGCGGTTCGCCCGGGTGACCCGGGCCCGGCAGCCCGTCGCCGCCGGGTGTCGAAGGCACGACCCCGAGCCCGACACCGGGCGCGAGCGTCTCGGCGAGGCGCGCTTCCTCGAGACACGCCGCCCGACGCGCCTCGGCCTTCGTCAGGTCGACGTGTTCGTCGCCGAGTCGGAGATCGATCGGCTTTCGCGATTTCCAGACCTCGTCGTCACGAAAGTCGAGGCGGGCGAAGCAGGTTTCCATGAGGCGAGCCCGCCTAGAGCCCTTGCACGAGGCGCGTGACCCGGTCGCTCAGCCAGGTGGGCACGACGGGGAAGAGGCGGCCGATGATCTGGGCGTCGTAGCCGACGAGCATCCGTGGCGGCGGATTCCGGGCTTCGATCGCCTCGACGACGGCGCGGCCGACCAGCGCCGGATCGGCCCGGAACATGTCCGTCTGCTGCAGGCGCTCGGCGGCGGTCCGGAGCGACTCGGCATAGCGGTTTGCTTCCTTTCGCCGCGATTCCCTCTCGGCCTTCTCGAGCATGGGGGAACGCACCCCGCCCGGCTCGATCACGACGACCTGGATCCCGTCCCGCGCGACCTCCATCCGGAGCACGTCCGCGATCCCTTCGATCGCGTGTTTGGCCGCGGCGTACCAGCCGAGGGGCGGCGCGGCGACGCGCCCGAAGAGCGAGCTCATGAAGAGCACCCGGCCCCAGCCGCGTCGCCGCATGTGCGGCAGCGAGAGTCGCGCGAGCCGCACAGAGGCGAAGAGAAGCGTGTCGAAGAGCGCCTTCGCGTCGTCTTCGGTCGTGGTCTCGACGGCGCCGAAGAGCGCGTAGCCCGCGTTGTTCACCAGCACGTCGGGTCGGACGCGATCGATGACGTCGGCGCATGCGCGCGCGTCGGTGACGTCGAGCTCGAGCGCCTCGATCGCGACCGCGCGTTCCCGCGCCGCACGCGCGACGACCTCGCGCGCCGCACGCGCGACGACCTCGCGGGCCGCCGCGGAGCGGACGGTCACGATCGATTGATGGCCGCGCTTCGCGACCTCGAGCGCGGTCGCGAGGCCGATGCCGCCGTTGCCTCCCGTCGTCAGGACCGTTCGACTCGTCACGCGCGAGCTCCTCAGTGGAGGGGGTGGGCGCTGCGCGCGGTGTCCGTCGATGGGGCGACGGGTTCGGGCCCTTCGATCTCGCTCGCGCTGCGGGCGAGATCGAGGAGTTCCCGGGCGGACGCCTCGTTGGCCAGGATCAGGTCGTGGAGGTCGGGCAGCTGGTCCCAATCGGAGTTGAACCCGAGGAAGAGGTCGCCCGCATAGCTCATCGCGGCCACGCCGACGCCGTGGGTCGGCATCAGCGGAACGACCGGATAGGCCTCGAGGAGCCGTGCGCTCAGCAGGTACCACGGGTCTCGCGGTCCAGGCACGTTGGTGAAGACGAAGTTGGAGCTCTGCTTCTCCACGTTCATCCGGGCGAAGTAGGTCAGCAGGCTCGGATGCGTGTACTCGCCGATCGTCTCGATCACGCCCATCGCCCGCTTCTGGTCGGACGATTTGAGCTCCGTCATCACTTCGGAGATCGTGCGCAACCGCGCGACCGGGTCCGGCTCGGAGACCGGGATTCGGACGATCAGGTTCGAGACCCGATTGCCGAGGTCGCCCTGCTCGGCCTCCGTTCGGATGTTGACGGGGCAGGACGCGCGGAAGTCGAGCTTCTCCTGGGCGCGGCGATCGATTCCGCGGCGCGCGAGGAAGCGGCTGAAGCCGCCGGCGAGGATCGCGAGCGCGACGTCGTTCAGGGTTCCACCGAAGCAGCCCTTGATCTCGCGAAGGTCGGAGATCGACAGCGACATCCAGTCGAAGCGGCGATGCGGACCGACGCGCTCGTTGATCGGCGTCGACGACGCGGGGTTCATCGTGTACTCGCCGGCCTCGCGCATTCCCGCCAGGTTGTGGCGGAGCGTATCGAGGGATTCGCGCGGCTCGCGAACGGCCTTCATCAGTCCGCCCAGGATCTCCCTCGGCGCGCGCGCGCGCCGGGAGAGGGCGTCCCGGAACAGCTCGCGCTGGCTCGGCACCTTGCGCGGGAGCCAGATCGGACCCGCCTCGAACTCGTCCTTCGGCCGGAGTGAGAAGAGGTTGCCGGCCAGGTCGACGCCGCCCGCGCCGTCGATCATGCAGTGGTGGATCTTGGTGATCACCGCGAAGCGATCGCCCTCGAGCCCATCCACGATCCACATCTCCCAGAGCGGTTTGCCGCGATCGAGGAGCTGCGAAACGATCCGGCCGCAGAGCCGCTTCAGCTGACGCTCGTCTCCGGGCAACGGGAGGTGGGTGTGCCTCACGTGGTAGTGGAGGTCGAAGCTCGGGTCGTCGACCCAGACCGGGTCGCGCTCGACCGGGACGTAGCGCACGCACTGCCGATAGCGGGGAATGCGGTGGAGGCGCGACTCGACGTAGTCGTTGATGCGCTCGAAGTCGATTCCGCCGCTTTCCGTCCGGAGGGGGCCGGCGTCGAAGAGGAAGCACGCCGACACGTGGAGGTTCGCCTCGTCCGTCTCCATCTCGAGAAAGAGACGGTCGCTTGCGCTCAGACGTTCGTAGTACGACATCGGGTCGGTCCCTCCCTCTTGAAGGGATCCAGGTGCACGGATCGTGCCGTTCTGTCGCGAACCTGGATGTCCCATCAGGCCGATGGGCGCGGGCGTGTGAGTCATATCGCCTCGTCGGGCGGCGAATCGCCGCTCGACGCGCGGTCGGGAGTGGGCCACGATCGAATTTCGACGACCGTCCATGCCGGAGGATCGATCATGTGTGACGAGCGTGCCTTCGACGACATGCAGGCGTTCGGTCGCGGATCCGTGGCGGTCTCGAGGCGCGAGTTCGGCGTGCTCTCCGCCGGCGCCGGGCTGGCGATGCTGCTGCCGGCCCCCGCGAACGCCGCGGAGGTCGAGGGCACCGATGTCGTCGTGACCACGCCGGACGGCCGCGCCGATGCCTACTTCGTCCACCCGACCGCGGGCCGTCGTCCGGGCGTCCTGCTCTGGCCGGACGCGTTCGGTCTTCGCCCCGCGATGGAGGAGATGGCACGCCGCCTCGCGAAGTCCGGCTTCGCGGTGCTCGTCGTCAATCCCTACTACCGGATCGGTTCTGCGCCGCTCCCGGCGGCGGGGGCAGACTTCACCGACCCGAAGACACGCGAGCGGATCTTCGAGCTGATCGGCAGTCTGACGGCGGAGACCCAGGCGACGGATGCCCGCGCCTTCATCGACTTCCTCGATGCCCAGCCCAGCGTCGACGTGAAGCGTCAGATGGGCACCATGGGCTATTGCATGGGCGGGCCGATGACGATCCGCACCGCCGCCACGCGCCCCGACCGCATCGGCGCCGGCGCGTCCTTCCACGGCGGTCGGCTCGTCACGGACGAACCCGACAGTCCGCATCTGCGTGTGCCGGAGCTCGACGCACGCTTCCTCTTCGCCATCGCCGAGAACGACGACGAGCAGCAGCCCGAGGCGAAGGACGTGCTGATGAAGGCGTTCGAGGCGCGTGGTCTCGATGCGGAGATCGAGGTCTACGAGGGCGCGCTCCACGGCTGGTGTCCGCCGGACTCCCGCGTCTACCACGAGGCCCAGGCGGAGCGCGCCTGGAGTCGGCTGCTCGCGCTCTTCGAGACGTCGCTCCTGGGTTGAACGCGGCAGACCGAGCTGGACCGCCGCATCGCTGAATTCGCCGAACCCCATGCGATCGACCGAAGCGTGAATCCCTTCACACTTCGCGTCCGATCTCGATCGATCTCGTGTGTGTCGAGCCCGTCGGCTCGATCGAATCACTCGAGGTCCACCCATGGGTTGCTCTTCGCGCCTGCTTCACGTGCTCGTTCTTTCGATGCTGTCGATTCTCGCCGTCGGTCCCGCCTCCGCGGACGTCATAGAGGGGTCGAACGACAGCGACAACAACTCGTTCACTTTTCCGTTCTGGCGGGGGCAGCTGACCGGCACCGCCGATCACGACATCATCTACGGGCGAGCCGGCCACGACCTCCTCTACGGACGCGCGGGGGACGACACCCTGCATGGCGACGAAGGCCCCGATCGTCTCTACGGCGAGCTCGGCGACGATTGGCTGGCAGGGGGCTTCGGGGATCGCGACAGCCTTCACGGGGGGCCTGGCAACGACGTCTATCAGATCTTCGACTACGAAGACGTGGTCCTCGAGCGGGTCGGCGAGGGTTCGGATTCGGTGATCGCGACGGCGGACTTCATCCTTCCGCCGAACGTCGAGGCCCTCCGGCTGTCTCCGGATCCCCACGACTACTCCGTCATCACCCCGGGAAACCCGGCGGAGATTCCGGTGCTCTTCACGGATGATTGCGCCAATCATCCGGGCTGGACGGATCCCTGCCGATCGATCGCTCGCTTCGGGATGGGCAACGCGCTCGACAATCTCGTGGTCGGAAACGGCACGGACAACGTCCTCCTCGGTCTCGACGGGAGCGACTTCATCGTGGGTGGGGACGCCGACGACGAGCTCGACGGCGGGCACGGCGACGACGTGCTCGCAGGCTTCGTCACGAACGGCTCGCCCTGGTCGACCGAGACCGACCGTCTCACCGGAGGCGAGGGCGCCGACCTCTTCGTGACCGGGATCTCCGGCCGTGAGGGCGGCCTCATCGATCGCCTGCCCTCGAGCCTCGAGATCTACGAGGAGAACGAGCAGTTCCCGCAGTATCTCGGCCAGGGGTCCGTCGACATCATGGACTTCCAGCGACAGGAAGGGGACAAGATCGAGGTCTACGGGGACATCGACGACTACTTCGTCGAGGTCGGGTGTGCCGGCGCCTGCCTCGTGATCTTCTGGGACGGCACGGCCGAGGGCCACCCCTATGTGGAGCCGATCGCTCGCGTGTGGAACACCCATTCGATCGAGGACGTCGTGCCGGCCGAGGACTTCCTGTAGGGGCGAGTGGGGTGCCCCGGGAGGCTCGCAGGCTCTCCCGGGGCCCCGCATCGCCAACCCCGGCGGAATTCGCGGAGTCGAGCGATTCCGTGATCCGATTTCACCTCCGCGCGCGATCTCCAGAGAGAGGTCGGCTGGCAGGGGCCGGCGGCGCGAACCGATGGATCTGACCCGCGACCGCCCGGGACGCACGCTTGGATGCGTTCGCGGCGACGCCGATCAGGGAATGGAGAGAAGGCAATGAACGTCCCGAAGTCGATTCGACCGCTGTTGGCGGGGCTCGCATCGCTGCTCGTGGTCTCACCGGCGCTGGCGCAATCGCTGATCGCCGCTTCGCCCGACGTGACGATCGCGCTCGGCGCCGGAACGGTCGTCGCCCACGATCACGATGTCGTGATCGACAATCAACTCGGCGTGGTCGTGCTCGAATCGATCGGGGCGATCCCGGCGGCGAGCGACGTGATTGCGTACTCGCGAGTGGGCAACACCCAGGCGCTCGCGTTCGACGTCACGACGCAGTTGGCGGGCGGCGTCGTCGCTCGCCCTGGCGACGTCGTGCTCTACGATGGCGCGCAGTTCGTGCCCTTCTTCGTCGCGGACGACAACGAGCTGCCCGACGGAATCCGGGTCGATGCGGTCTCCTTCGCTCCAGGCGGGCTGCTGCTCTCCTTCGACCGGGCCGTCGAGTGGGCCGGGAGCGTCCTCGCGGACGAGGACCTGGCGCGGTGGGCGATCGATGCGGTCACGCCCGTCTTCGACGGCTCGACGTTCGCCGTCGAATCCCGGGTCGACGTGGACGCGGCGCAGGATCTCGGCTTCGGCGACTTCCTCGTGTCCTTCGACGTGAGCGGGGAGATCGAAGGGGTCTTCTTCGACGACGAAGACGTGCTCCGTTTCGAGGACGGTGTGTGGTCGATGGAGTTCGACGGGTCGGCCGCGGATTCCGCCTGGGTGCGGGCGGATCTCCAGGCGATCGCGGTTCCCGAGCCGATGGGACAGGGGGGCCTGATGTTGGGGTGTCTCCTGCTCGTGGTCGGCGTCGCGATGCGTGGCGGACGACGGCGATCGTGGGCCACGTCGGCGATCGGGATCGTCCTCGCCGCAGGCGCATCTCTGGGTTTCGCGCTCGAGTCCCGAGCCTCGGATGGCCGGGTCGAGATCGACCAGACCTGTGCGGAGCAGACCGGCTGTCTGCCGGGCGACTTCGCGGGCTTTCCGGTCACGATCGACGGCACGGGTGGACGAAGCGTCGTGCTGACGAGCGACCTGGTGATTCCGGACCCGAATCTCGACGCCATCGTCATCACGACGCCGGACGTCACGATCGATCTGAACGACCACAGGATCATTGCGGTCGGCTGTGTGCCTCCGCTTACGATGTGCCCGCTGATGTACAGCACCACCGGCTCGGGCATCACCGCTGCGCCGGTCACTCTTCCCGGGCTCGTCGTCCGAAACGGACAGGTCGTGGGAATGGGTGGGGTCGGGATCGACCTCGGCCGCTACGCCGAAGTTCGAGACGTCGTGGCGCGCGCGAATCGGTACACCGGGGTCCTGGCGAGGCCGGGTTCCATCGTCGTCGACAGCGTCGCCGAGGACAATCGATGGCGAGGCATCACGACGGCGCAGGTTCCGTTCGGCGGTTCCGTGGTCGTGGGCAACGTCGCGAGCCGTAGCTCGCTCGAGGGCATCCTGTCAGGCGATACCGCTGTCGTCGCGAACAACACCGTGCGTCTCAACGTGAACACGGGGTTGAGCGGTGGGCTCGGCTCGGTTCTGCTCGGCAATGCCGCCTACGACAACATGGCCGATGGCCTCTTCGCGAACGGATGGTCCGTGGTGACGGGGAATTCGTCGTACTCGAACGACGGCAACGGCTTCCAGACCAACGCCGGTTCGCTCGTCCGTGGAAACGTCGCCCGCGGAAACGGCAACTACGGGTTCTACGCAGGAGTCACGGCCGGCCTGAGAGAGAACGTCTCGACGGGCAACACGACCGCGGCCGTCCTCTATGGACTGGACCTCGGTGCGAATGCCTGCAACGGAACGACCACCTGTCCCTGAGCTGCCGCTCGCTGAACGGGCTCACCTTCGAGCCCTGGAGAAGACCGATGATTCGTGCACTCTCTGCGCTCTCCCTTTCGACGCTCTGCCTGCTTCTGCTCGTGTCGACCGGCGGCGAAGCCCTGGCTGCAGCCGGCGCCCTCGAGATCAGTCACGTCTGCGCCGTGCAGACGGGGTGCTTCTCGGGTGACTCGCCCGGATACCCCGTCACGGTCGACGGTGCCGCTGGCTCGGCCTTCGTCCTGACGAGCGAGCTCGTCGTGCCGGATGCCAACACCATCGGAATCTCGATCGAGTCGAGCGAGATCACGATCGACATGAACGGGTTCCGGATCGTGCGGTCGGGTTGCGAGAACATGACCACGTCCTGCACCCCGGCTTCGGGGACGGGTCACGGGATTGCGGTCGACGACTACCTCAACCGTCGGGGCACGCAGCTCATGAACGGGTCGGTGGTGGGCGTCGGTGGGTACGGCGTCTTCCTCGGCCCGAATTCACAGGTGAGCAGCCTGCAGGTGCGTTGGAACGCGCAGATCGGCGTCTACGCGCACGACTACTCGGCCGTGCGACACGTCCGCGCGATCGAGAACGGATCGCAGGGGATCAGCATCGGCGCGAGCTCGAGCGTCGTCGAGAGCGTCGCGATCGGGAATGTCTACGCCGGAATCTTCACCGCGACCGGCTGCGAAGTCGAACGCAACGCGGCCTTCGACAACGGTCAGTATGGAATTCGTTCCGCCATCGGCTCGGTCATCCGCCACAACGCGGTGAGCGACAGCGACAGCATGGGCGGCGTCCTCGCCCCCTCTTCGGTCGTGAGTGGCAACGCCGTATCGCGGACGGCAGGTGGACCGGGGATCTCTGCGAGCCAGGGCTCGCTCGTGGAATCGAACGTGGTCTACGACACGACGGGGGTCGGACTCAGCCTCGGCAGCGACACCGGCTATCGCGAGAACGCGCTCGATGCGAACGTCTCGGGAGACGTCACCGGCGGAATCAACCTCGGGGCGAACGGCTGCGGGGCCGCGATCTGCCCCTGACGTGCGCGCCTAACGCGCCGCAACACGTTCGTACTCCCGCGTCGCGAACACCCGATCCCCGACCGAGTAGCCGCTCGGGTTCTCCTGTCGGTACACGAACCCGAGCTTCCCGAGCACGCGCTGGCTCGCGATGTTCTCGTGGACGGTGCCCGCCCAGATCGACTGCGCGCCGAGCCTCGCGAACGCCACGTCGACGACCGCCCCCGCCGCCTCGGTCGCGTATCCGCGCCCCCAGTCGGTCGGCGCGATCCAATACCCGAGCAGCCACGTATCCGGCTCGGGCTCGCGGATGAACGACACCTGCCCGAGGAAGCGATCGTCGTTGGCGTGCGTGATCGCGAACGAGAAGCCCTCGTCCGTCGTCCAGCGCGCGATCTGCCGCGCGAGGTGCGTCTCGACGTCCTCGATCGCGCGCACCTGGCTCCAGTTGCTCGAGGCAGGCATCTGGCCGGTCGAGAACGCGCGAAACATCGCCTCGGCGTCGGACGGAACCGGGCGCCGCAGTCGGAGCCGGTCGGTCTCGAGGGGCTCCGGCAGCCGCTCGAGGCCGGTCACGCCTGCGCGGCCTCCGTCTCCGCCCGGGCGGCTTCTTCCGCGGCCTTTCGCTCGGCGACGCGCGCGCTCACGAGCTCGTAGAGCCGCGCCAGATCCTCGCCGAGATCGAAGTCGATCAACGGCTCGAGCAGCGACGCGTACTCCTCGAACGTCTCGACCCGGCGTTCGACCTTCGTCGGACCTGTGATCTCGAGATAGGTCAGCTCGCGCAGCGCGCGGATCTGCTTCTCGTCCCGTCGGAACGTCATCGCGAGCAGCGTGAAGACCGAGCCCGGTCCGTCCTGCAGGCGCGTGCACTGGTCCTGATAGTCGGTGAGCTGCCAGGGCGCTTCACGGAAATCGAAGCGCGGACCGAGGGCGTGTTCGTGGTTGTGAAAGCGCCACCACTCGCCGTCCGCGCGCTCGAGGCGGTAGGCGAAGCCGTTCTCCGTCCACGCGCGCTCTTCGAGCGGGAAGGGGTGGAGCGGGCCGTCGCCGAGGCCGACGTCGGCGATGATCGGACGGCCGAGGTCCACGTGGAGGACCATGTGGTTGCCGATGGTCTCGTCGCCCATGATGTCGCGGACGACCGCGCCGCCGAGCCGATCGACGCGGAAGCCGATCTCCATGAGGGCGCACGAGAAGAGGCCGTTCATCTCGTAACACCAGCCCCCGCGCTTCTGGTCGACGAGTCGCTCGGCCCAGCGTTCCGGGTCGAGCACCTTGGTCTCCCCGAGCTGGATGTCGAGGTTCTCGTACGGGAAGGTCGTGAGGTGGGCCGCGTGGAGGCCGAAGAGGGTGTCCTCGTCCGGGCGGAGAGGGCCGTCGTAGCCGATGCGGTCGAGATAGGGAGTCAGGTCCATCGCCTGGGGAGCTTCGCCCGGCCGGCGGGACGTGGCCAGCCCCTCGCGCTCCTCGGGCGGTGGGAAAGCGTCCGGATTCCAGATACTTGGGCCCGATCGAGCGCCGAGTTGTCCCGCCCCCGGGACCTGTGGTACCCATAGGCGCTTCCAGAACGGGGCTCTGGCGCATGTCCAGGTCGCCCCCGCCATCCACCCATCACCTCGGTCTTCCCGATCCGGTCCGCGGATACCCGCCGCAGACTGGCCGGTCTCCTTCACCCAGGAGCCCGGAGCAGAGGGAGGCCCGGCAGGCTCTTCACTCCTCAACCGGAGAGGAGACGCTGCCGTCCAGGAGGACCGTTTTGCGGGAATACGAAACGACGTTCATCGTCCAGCCCGAGATCTCGGACGAAGGCAGCCAGGCCATCCTGTCGAAGCTCGACGGGATCCTCGATACGGCCGGCGCCACGCGGCTCATGTGTGAGGACCACGGCAAGCGCAAGCTCGCCTACGAGGTCCGCAAGTTCCACAAGGGCCACTACTACACGCTGCAGTTCCTGAACGACGGCAGCGCCGTTCCGGACCTCGAGCGCACGCTGCGCCTCGAGGAGTCGGTGCTGCGCTTCCTCACGATCATGGCCGACGAGGAAGTGGTGGACATCGAGGCCCGCAAGGCCGTCGCCGCCGAGGCTGAGGTCGAGCAGACCAAGCGCGCCGCGGAGCGCGCCCAGCGCGAGGCCGAAGAGGCCGCCGCACGTCGCGAGCAGGAAGAAGCCGAGCGCAAGGCTGCGGCGGAAGCCGCCGTTGCTGCGGCCGAGGCCGCGGAAGCTGCGGCCGCCGCAGAAGCCGCCGCGCCCGCCGAAGCTGCGGACGCCGAAGCGCCCGCCGAGACCACGAGCGAGGACGCGAGCGAAGACGCCGCACCGGCGGCCGAAGAGGCCGCCCCCGCAGCCCCGGCCGCGGAAGAGACCCCGGCAGCCCCTGTGGCCGATGACGAGGAGACGAAGTCGTGAGCGAAGACACTCCGCAGCCGCCGAGCGGCCCCGCCGCCGGCGGAGCCTCGAGCCCGCCCTCTGGTCCCGCCGCAGGCGGCGGTCCCTCCGGACCCGCCGGTGGTCCCGGTGGACCGCCCGCCGGTCCGCGTGCAGGAGGAGGCGCTCCGCCCTCCGGTCCCTCCGGCCCGGCCGCCGATCGTGACCGCCCGCCGCGTCCGCCGCGCGAAGACCGAGGCGACCGCCCGGATCGCGGTGACCGCCCCGATCGTGGCGACCGCGGTGATCGTGGCGATCGCCCGGCTCGCGCGCCGTTGACGGTGAAGGGGCGCCTGCGCGCCGCTGCCCGGAAGAAGGCCCGCAAGCAGGCCAAGCGCAAGGGCATGTTCCAGCGCCGCAAGGTGTGCCGCTTCTGCGCCGACAAGAACGTCACGATCTCGTACAAGGACGTGAAGACGCTGCGCCTCTTCATCACGGAGACCGGCAAGATGACGCCTCGGCGCATCTCCGGGACCTGTGCGAAGCATCAGCGCCCGCTCGCGCTCGAGATCAAGCGCGCCCGGCAGCTCGCGATGCTGCCGTACGCCCCCTCCCACTTCTAACTTTCGATCGCTCTGCGATCGATGCACCGGCCTCCGGTGCACGACCGTGGGGCAAGGAGAGCGACATGGGCACCGTCCAGGTCATCCTCAGTGAGGACGTGCACGCCCTCGGCGACGCCGGAGAGATCGTTACGGTCAAGCCGGGCTACGCGCGCAACTACCTCATCCCGAAGGGTATGGCGATGATCGCCACCGCCGAGCGGGTCAACGAGGTCGAGCACAAGAAGCGGGTCATCAACGAGAAGCTGGCCAAGGAGCTGTCTGACCTGAACGCGGTCAAGAACAAGCTCCACGGCATGAAGCTCGAGGTCACGGCCCAGGCTGGCGACGAGGGCAAGCTCTTCGGTTCGGTCACCGCCGCGAATCTCGCGGAGCTGATCGCCGAGAAGGGCCTCGAAGTCGACCGCCGCAAGATCCAGCTCTCCGAGCCGATCAAGAGCATCGGCGAGCACACGGTCAGCGTGCGCCTGCGCAGCGACGTGATGGCCGACTTCAAGGTCACCGTCGTTGCGGCCAACACACCGCCGCCGCCGCCCGAGGTCGAGGAAGCGGGCGCCGACGGCAGCCTCGGGTTCGAGCCCGAATCCCCGGCGCCGCCGGCCGACGAAGAGAGCGAAGAGAAGGACGACTGACGTCGCCCCGTTCGCGCCTCGCGTGAATCCATCGCCCGTCCCGCTCGCGCGGGGCGGGCGTTCGTCTTTCAGCGCCCGCGTCGCACGAGGCCGCCGTCTGTCTCTCGGCGCGTGCGTCGCGCGAGACCCGCGAGCCCGAGCCCGAGCAGGAGCGCCGTGCCGGGCTCCGGGATCGTCGAGAGACTCTCGAGGGTGACGCTGTCGCCGCTACCGATGCCGGCCGGACCGTTCGCCTGAATCACGATCGTGTCGACGTCGGTGAAGTCTGCGCTCGCCGAGTAGTCCGCGAAGAGCAATTCGACGACGCCCGGCGTGCTGACCGTGAAATGCTCGATCGTCGTGCCGCCGCCGGAGCCGGGGCTCGAAACCCCGATGTAGAGCTCGACGGTGCCGGTCACCGCCAGCACGTCGAGGGCGAAGCGGTCGATCGTGCCGCCCTCGGTCAGGTCGATCGAGTAGGCACCGACCGGGTCGTAGAGGTCGTTCGCCGTGCCATCCCACCAGGTGCGGAAGTAGCCGCCGGAGCCGGTAGGGGCGCTGATGGTGAGCGCGCCGCCGGAGACGGAAGCCGTGAGCGACGAGCCGTTCGAGAGGTTCGCGAAGCTCTCGCGGGATCCGGCGTGGACCCCGGAGAGGCCACCCTGGAAGTCGCTCGGCGGCGGGTTGGCGGCGGGGGTGGTGTCGGTGATCGAGAAGTCACCGGACTCAAAATCGTCGATCAGGAGCGCAGAAGCGGACACGGGGAGGAGGACCGGGGCGAGAACGAGAGCCAGCGAGCAGGTGCGATTGCGGGTCATGGCGACCTCCGGAGTCGTGGGACACGGGAGGGCCGGCCGAGCGCCATGCTGCGGCACGCGAATCCCTTCCCGCTTCCATCCTGCGCGGAGCCCCCGGAGAATGCAATCGACCGGGCATCCGATTCAGGAACGCTCGAGCCCGCAGTAGCGTCCCACCCCCTTGGGCGGGTGGTATCATCCGGGACCGCGCCGGGACCGGTGCGGGATCGGAAGGGGGGTTGGGTTCCATTGGCCGAGTTCGGCGATCGTGAAGGACGCGGGGAGCGCCGCGACGGTGTTGGGCGAGGCGGAGATCGCGCCCCCGACGAGATCACCGGCCGCATTCCGCCCCACGACATCGAGGCCGAGAAGGCCGTTCTGTCTGCGGTCCTGCTCGACAACGACGCGATCCATTCCGTCGTGACCGAGGTCCGCGAAGAGGATTTCTACCACCCGTCCCACCAGATCCTGTATCGCTCGATGGTCAGGCTCAAGGACGACAACCAGCCGGTCGACCTGACGACCCTCGCCGCCTACTTGAAGGGCGAGTCGCTCCTCGACAGCGTCGGAGGTGCGGTTGCCCTCGCGGAGATCGCCGACTACGAGGCGACCCCGGCAAACATCATCCACTACGCGAAGATCGTGCGCGACCGCGCGATCAAGCGCTCCCTGATCTCGACCGCGGCGGAGATCGTCGGCCTCGGCTACGAGACCGGCGAGCCCGCGGACACGCTGCTCGACGAGGCCGAGAGTCGGATCTTCGGTCTCTCGACCGAGAAGGCGAGCACGAGTCTCTCGCCGATCTCGGTCGAGATGCACGATGCGGTCAATCACATCGACATGTTGATGAACCGCTCGGGCGAGCTCACCGGTCTCACGACCGGCTATGAAAAACTCGACGAGATGACCGGCGGCCTGCAGCCCGGCGACCTCTTCATCCTCGCCGCCCGGCCTTCGATGGGTAAGACGGCCTTCGCCCTGAACGTCGGGCGCAACATGGCGATCGATCACGGCAAGCGGGTCGCGATCTTCTCCCTCGAGATGACGACCCGCTCCCTCGTCATGCGCATGCTCTCGACCGATTCCCAGGTGGACTTCGGTCTCTTCCGAAGCGGTTTGATCTCGACCGACGCACATTCGCGGCTGATGTCCGCGGCGGGTCGTCTCGCCGAGGCCGGGATCTGGATCGACGACACCGGCGCGGCGTCCGTGCTCGAGATGCGCGCGAAGTGTCGGCGGTTGTATTCCCAGCAGGGCCTCGACTGCGTGATCGTCGACTACCTCCAGCTCGCGCGCGGCGACCGCAACACCCAGAGCCGCGAGCAGGAGATCTCGGAGATCTCGCGCGGTCTCAAGGGACTCGCCAAGGAGCTGAACATCCCGGTGATCGCGCTGTCCCAGCTGAACCGCGGCCCCGAGACCCGCAAGGACGACAAGCGACCGATGCTCGCCGACCTGCGTGAGTCCGGCGCGATCGAGCAGGACGCGGACGTGATCGCCTTCATCTATCGCGACATCGTCTACAACAAGGAGACGGAGTTCGAGAACCTGGCCGAGTTGATCATCGCCAAGCAGCGCAACGGCCCGACCGGCACGGTCAAGCTCGAGTTCGAAGGCCGCTTCGCGCAGTTCCGCGACTGGCCGCTCTCGGACAACCCCTACGAGGACGCCCCGAACGGTGACTTCGCACCGCCGCCCCCCGACGACGGCGGCTACGGCGGGCCGGACGTGTTCGGCGGCGGCGGCGGCTTCGGTCCCGACACGGAACCCGGCGGCTTCTAGATGCCGAGCCTTCGACGACCGCGCGCCGTGCGCCCCGGCGCGACGATTGCGCTCGCCGCGCCCGCGGGCCCCCTCGACCCCGAGGCCCTCGACAGCGGCCGCACGAGCCTCGAACGCCTGGGCTTCAGCGTCGTCACCCGTGACGACGTGCTCGACCGCGACGGCTACCTCGCCGGCTCCGACGCACGCCGTGCAGAGGAGCTGATGGGCTTCGTGAACGACCCGGACGTCGACGCGATCGTTTGCGCGCGTGGCGGCTACGGCTGTCACCGGATCATCGACCGCCTCGACGCCGACGTCTTCCGCAAGGCCGCGAAGCCCCTCGTCGGTTACAGCGACATCACGACGCTGCTCCTCTGGCAGCGCGAACGCGCGGGCCTGCTCGGCATCCACGGTCCCATGTGCGAGAAGCCGGGCAGCCTCGAGGGCGAAGCCGGATCCGCGCTCGTGCGGGCGCTGCAGGGAACCGGGCCACTGCCGCGCTACGAGGGCAAGACCCTCGCGGACGGGTGGGCGGAGGGCCGGCTGGTCGGCGGTTCCTTGACGGTCTGCGTCGCGAGCCTCGGGACACCCTGGGAGCTCGACACCCGCGACGCGATCCTGATGCTCGAGGACATCACCGAGCTGCCCTACCGAATCGACCGGATGCTCCAGCAGCTGCGCGCTGCGGGAAAGCTCGAGCGCGTCGTCGGCGTGGCGCTCGGCAGCTTCACGGATTGTGACGACGAGCGGAATCCCGAGTGGACCCTCGAGCGGCTGATGGGCGAAGTCCTCGGCGAGCTCGGCGTGCCCGTCGTCGCGGGTCTGCCCTTCGGCCACGGCGCCGAGAACCGGCCGTGGCCCTTCGCCGGGCGCGCCGCGCTCGACGGAGCGCGCGGGGAGCTCGAGATTCTGGAAGCGGCGGTGACTTCGCGGTAGGGTTCGCGGCCAATGGGGGGGTAGGCACGCATGAGGCGGAGTCTCATCGAGCGCAAGCTCGGCAAGGTCGAGACCGCTCTCGACAAGGCGATCGAGAAGCAGGAGATCCCGGGCGCCGTCGTGCTCGCGCGGATGCCGCGCGAGGGCGAAGTCCTCGAGTACTCCTGGGTGCGTGGTCTCGCGGCTGCGCGCCCCGAGCGTCTGCCGATGCGCCGGGACACGATCTTCGACCTCGCGTCGTTGACCAAGCCGATGGCGACGACGACCGCGATCATGCTGCTCATCGAGGAGGGATCGATCTCCCTCGACGACCCGGTCGCGAAGGTGTTGCCGACCTTCGCCGAACGCGGGAAGGAAGAGGTCACGATTCGTCACCTCCTCACGCACGCGGCGGGTCTCAAGCCCATCCGCGAGTTCCACGAACTGCTGATCCAGAAGGAGCGCAAGACCGGCGAGCGCCTGATCGGCACCCCGGAAGGCCGCGCGTGGATCATCGACCGCGTGCTGCGCAGCGCACCGGTCCACGAGCCGGGCGCCGCCGCCGTCTACGGCGATCTCAACTTCATCGCGCTCGCGGCGCTCGTGGAAGAGGTCGCCAAACAACCCTTCGACGAGTTCTGCGAGTCGCGGATCTTCACGCGCCTCGGCCTCGTCGACACGCGCTTCTTCCCGATTCCGGTGGACGGCTCCCAGGCCGCCCCCGAGGCGATCCGCAGCCGGGTCGCCGCGACCGAGAACTGCGCCTGGCGCGAGCGCATCGTCTGGGGCGAGGTCCACGACCCGAACTGCTTCGCGATGGGCGGCGTCGCCGGCCACGCCGGCCTCTTTTCGACCGCAGACGACGTGATGCGCTTCGCGCAGCTCTTCCTCGACGCCTACCACGGACGGAACGACTCGCTGCCCCAGGAGCGCGTGCGGGAGTTCTGCGAGAAGCAGCTCATCCCGGAATCCTCCGACTGGGCGATCGGCTGGGACACGCCGACCAAGGGCGTCTCGACCTCCGGCGAGCTCTTCTCGGACAAGTCCGTTGGCCACACCGGCTTCACGGGGACCAGCCTGTGGATCGATCTCGAGCGCGAGCTGATCGTCGTGATGCTCACGAACCGGATCCACCAGGTCGTGAAGCGAAGCAAATTCACGCTCCGCCCGAAGATCCACGACGCGATCGTCGACGCCTTCACGGCTGGATGACTACCGAAAGGCTCGACCATCAGCGCCCCTTCGACTCGGGCGCCCTGCGCCGCGTCCACTTCGTCGCGATCGGGGGCACCGGCATGGGCTCCCTGGCCGGGCTCGTGAAGGCGCGCGGGATCGAGGTCACGGGCTCGGACAAGAAGCTCTACCCGCCGATGTCGACGGCGCTCGCGGACTGGGGAATCACGCCGCACGAGGCTTTCGATCCGGCGCATCTGGCCGAGGGTGCGAGCGGTCGCGCGCCGGACCTGGTGGTGATCGGGAACGCGGTGCGCGCCGACAATCCGGAGGCGGTCGCCGCGATCGAGTCCGGTGTGCCCTATCGCTCGTTCTCCGACGCGCTCTACGAGCTGGCGATCGCGCATCGCCACTGCATCACCGTGAGCGGGACCCACGGCAAGACGACCACGACGAACCTCGCGGCGCATCTGCTGCTCGCGACCGGGCGCGATCCCTCGCTCCTCGTCGGCGGGATCTCCCTCGACTTCGAGGGATCGTTTCGGGAAGGGGCGGGCGATCACTTCGTCGTCGAGGGCGACGAGTACGACACCGCGTTCTTCGACAAGACCCCGAAGTTCCTCCACTACAAGCCGGACACGCTGATCCTGACCTCGGTCGAGTTCGATCACGCCGACATCTATCGCGACCTCGATCACGTGAAGGAGGCGTTCCGCGAGCTGGTGGGGTCGATGCCGGCGGGTGCCCGGATCGTCGCCGCCATGACCCACGAGGGCGTTCGCGATGTGGTATCGGGCGCGGCCTGTGAGGTCGTCGGGTACGGCGTCGAGCGCACGCCCGGCGAAGACGCGCCCGAGGGCGTGCGCTGGTGGGCCTCGCAGCTCACGCCGGGCGAGGGCGGACTACGTTTCCAGCTGAGCGACGCGGCCTCCGGCCAATCGTGGGAAGTCGAGAGTCCGCTCTTCGGCGCGCACAACGCGGAGAACATCGCCGCCGTCTTCGCGGCGCTCGAAGGGCAGGGCGTTCCAGTCGAGGAGCTGATCGAAGCGCTGCGCGACCACCGGGGCGTGAAGCGCCGCCAGGAGATCCGCGGCGTCGCGGCGGGCGTGACCGTGATCGACGACTTCGCCCATCATCCGACCGCGGTGAAGGGCACGATCGAAGCGATCGCCCAGCGCCACGCGGGCAGTCGGGTCGTCGCGCTCCTCGAGCCGCGGACCAACACCAGCCGCCGCGCGATCTTCCAGGACGACTACGTGGACGCGCTGCTCGCGGCGGACCGCGCGGCGATCGCCGAGGTCGGCGACGAGCCCATCTACAGCATCACGGGCGAGGTGACCGAGTGCCTGTCGGCGGAAGCCGTCGCCGAGTCGCTCCGTGGGCAGGGGCGGGAAGCCGCGGCGTTCGCCGAGATCGACGACATCGTCGACTGGGTGGTCGCCGGCCGTCGCTCCGACGACGTCGTGCTCGTGATGAGCAACGGGGCCTTCGGTGGGATCTGGGAAAAGCTGCTGGCGAAGCTCGAAGCGGCTGAGGCCCGGGCGTCAGGCTCCGACTGACTCCGACGGAACTCCGACGGTATCAGGCGGCGTCGCCCGTCATGAATGCATCGACGCGGTTGCCGTCGATCGGGATGCTCGTCATGCGGTGTATCCGCCGATCCTCGATGGTCGCGATCACGACGAAGCGCGCGTCGAGCTCCTGCTCGCCGCGGGCCACCTGGGAGCGGCAGATCACGGCGGCACGACGGTCGCTGACCATCACGTCTTCGACCTCGGTCTGGACGCCGGTGCTCCCGAGGTCACCGAGATCCGCCAGGTATTCGAAGATCTGGTCCGGACCCTTGAACTCGCCCTGCCACGGGCCCGTCTTCACGTTCCAGACGATGTCGTCGGACCAGAGTGCGCGGAGGGTCTGCCGGTCGCCTGCGTTCGCCGCTTGAAGGCAGTGGTGAAGGAGAAGCGAGTTGGGGTGCTCGATCATCTTCATGTCCTCGGTGCTGGACGATTCCGTGGAGCGAATTCTGACCTGGCCAGTGTGTTGGAGTGACGACGAGAGCGGAGCGGCGATGGCGGCGTGAGCGGCGGTTGGAGGAGCAGGTCGTCGTCGGAGGTCTTTGAGTTCGTTCCTGACGGATCGTCGAATCAGGCGCTGGAGTCATAGTACCGCCATCTCTGGCGGATGCGGAGATTATGTTGCCCGATTCGAATAAAGTTCCGCAGTGTCGCGATTAACACATGGTGCATTCGGACTATCGATCGTCGTCGATCTTCTGGCCATCCGTTTCGAGTACGACGAACTAGGGAGAATCGTCGGGTCGCGCGATGGCAACGAAGGGGGAACGCCCCGATTCGTGTTAGGGCGTACACAGGAAGGCGTCATCTGGCGATTTCGGAACGACGTTTCTTCCGATCTCGTACGAGCTGCGGCCCGCCTAGCGGCCCGAGAGAAGGGAATTCCCTTCGGTCCGGACACGCCGAATGCGCCCGAAAGGCTCGAAATGATCGCGAGATGCTTCTCCGCGGACGCGCCCGGCCACGAGAGTGGGGGGCGTCCGCCGCGCTCCGGGCCCTCGCAGCGTCGAAATTCCGACACACCGACGCCGCGACACGAGTGGGTGTCGCGCGACGATCACGTCGTTGGCGAGCTGTGGATGATCGACTAACCCGTTCGGACCATGCCCCGGGGCGCGCGACACGGGGGTGTGTCGCGATCGCGCCCGTCAGTCGGTGGGCACGCCGGCGCGCGTCCAACCGAAGGCCTCCACCATCGCGTGGTAGATGTAGTGCTGCTCGCGCACGCCGTGGAAGAGAGCCGCGCGGGCGCCCGTCGCGAAGATCGGCACGTCTTCGCCGGCATGCGTCTCGCTGCTCATGGGCACCGTCGCCTCCTGCATGAACGCGGCGTCCTCGGTGTCGACCTCCGACAGGTCGGGTCGGCCCTCGGCGATGCCCTGGAAGCTGCACGGGCCGGTCATGCTTTCACACGGTCGGTGACCCCAGCGATGGGCGCCTTCGGGTTGGTCGTCGCTCGCGCCGGTATAGCCCGGACCGTTCGCGTAGCTGAGCGTCGTGTAGGGCTGCCCGAGGCCGTCCTTCGCGACGACGTCTCCGGTCTGCCTGATCCAGTCCACGCCGACGACCTTGCCGAGGATCGGATTGCCGCGCTTGGGGTAGCCGGAGATCGTGAGCGTGTGACTGTGGTCCGCGGTCACGACGATCAGTGTGTCGTCGAGGTCGACCTTCTCGACCGCGGCGCGCACGGCGTCCGACAACGCGATGGTGTCGTCGAGCGCCCGGCGCGCGTTGCCGGCGTGGTGCCCGTGGTCGATGCGACCCGCCTCGACCATCAAGAAGAACCCGTCGTGGTCCCGTGAGAGCACTTCGATCGCGACGCTCGTCATCTCGGCGAGGCTCGGCTCTCCGGACTCGTCGCCCGCGCGGTCCGTCTCCCAGTTCATGTCACCGGGCTCGAAGAGCCCGAGCAGCGGGCCGGTCGTCGCGGGATCGATCGCGGCGAGCTGTTCGCGGTTCCAGACGTACGCGGCCCCGTCCCGACCGGCGACCCACTCGGCGGTCAGATCGCGACCATCCGCGCGCTCGCCCGGCCGAGTCGCGTCCTCGGGGTCCGGCGTACCGCCGGGCCGGAAGTGACGCCGTCCGCCGCCGAGCGCGACTTCCAGCCCGTCACCGTCGGCGAACTCCACCAGCTGCCGCGCGATGTCGGGGAACTCGGCCTCCCGGGCCGCCTCACTCATGCGCCGATCGCTCTCCCAGAAGCGGAAGGGCACGTGCGCATAGCAACCCGCCGGCGTCGCGTGGGTCACGGTCGCGGTCGAGACGACGCCCGTCGCGAGGCCACGCCGCTCCGCTTCTTCGAGGATGGTGTCGATCCGCGCCGCCGCGACGCTCGTGTGATCGCCGCGTAGAATCGTCTCGTCGACGCCGAGCACGCCGGTCACGGTCTTCACGCCCGACACCATCGCGGTCATGGTGGACGCCGAGTCCGAGACCTGGGCGTCGACGTTGTAGGTCTTCGAGAAGGCGACGTGGGGGAAGGCATCGAAGGAGAGGCGGTTCTCCTCGCCGGTGCCGCCCTTGCGCTGGCCCTCGAGGATGCGTGCGGCAGTCACCGTCGCGATGCCCATTCCGTCGCCGACGAAGAGGATCACGTTCTTCGCGGCTGGTCGGCCGGCGACGATCGGCGCGGCCTGGCCGACCGCCGCGCGCCCCGACGCGAACCACGGATTCTCTTCCCGCGGATCGGGCGCGGCGGAGACCGGCTGAGCGCCGTTCGTCGGAACGAGACAGGCGCCGAGCAGCGCGGGCACGAGCAGTAGCGTGACGAGGTGCGTGAGACGGAACATGCGGACTCCTTCTGGATGTCGATGCGTGGATCGCGCCGGCGGGCTCAGACGTCGAGGCCGACCGAACGCATGAGGGCGAGGGCGTTGCTCTTCTCGACGATGCCCGTGCGCAGGTGGTAGTCGAATTCCATCTCGCCTTCTTCGAGATGGTCCTCGAAGTGGACGTTGGCCATGCGGCCCTCGCTCGACTCGACCATGCGGGTGAGCGCGAGATCGTGGGTGGTGACGATGCCGAGGGCGCCGTGTTCGACGAGCCCTCTGATCACCGCCTCGGCGCCGATCAGCCGGTCGTGGGAGTTCGTGCCGTGCAGGATCTCGTCGAGCAGGAAGAGGGCCGGCGGCTGGCCCCGGGAAATCTCGACGACCTGCCGCAGCCGCACGATCTCGGCCATGAAGTGCGAGCGGCCGTCCAGGAGCGAATCGACGATCCGGATCGAGGCCGTGATCCGCAGGGGAGAGAGGCGAAGCCTCGTGGCGCGAACCGGTGCGCCTGCGAGGGCGAGGATCGTGTTGCACCCGACCGTGCGCAGCATCGTGCTCTTGCCCGACATGTTCGAGCCGCTCATGACGAGCGCGCGAGGCGTGCCCGGATCGCTCGTCGCCTCCGGGCTTCCGAGGCGCAGGTCGTTCCGCACGCAACGCGCGGACGGAAGCAGCGGGTGGCCGAGCGCCTCGCCTTCGAAGACGGGGCCCTCGTCGACGATCTCCGGGAACGGATCGTCGGGATGCTCGTAGGCGTAACCGGCCAGGGCGCAGAGCGCCTCGATCTCGCCCGCCGCGGCCACCCAGACCGCGAGCCGCGGCCCGCAGCGCGCGCGCCAGGCCTCCAGGGCGAGGGCGGTATGCGTGCCCCACATGAGCAGCGCGGCGATCGGTGCGAAGAACTGGTTCTGACGCGCATCCCTGCGGTCGACCAGGCGCTGCAATGCGTCGAGCTCACCGGAAGGCGGCCGCCCGGTCGTGCGGAGCGACTCGACGAGTCGCGCGAGCAGAGGGGATTCGAAGGACTCGCGCTCGACACAGGCGAGGAGCGCCGCCGTTCGAGCGAGGGCTTCGACCGGCGTCTCGGCCGCCGCGAGCACCGGCTGCACGCGGCCGCGGAAGGCCAGCGCGAGGCCCGCCTGCAGCAGTAGCGCCGCGACGAAGGGCACCGGGCCGGCGCCCGTCCCGATCCAGAGCCCGATCCCGCCGAAGGAGAGCGCGCTCGCGACGATCGCGAGCAGGGAGAGCACGCGCGGGAGTCCCGCGGCCGGCGCGGCGGCCCAGCGCTCGAGGGCCTCCTGCGCTTCCGTCGAACCCGCCTCGTCGCCGGCCAGGGCCATGTCGAGGCGCATCGCGAGGCGCGGCCGCAGCTCCGCGACCGCAGCCTGCCGTGCGCGCACCTCGTCCGGCGGCGCCGCCTCCGCGAGCCAGGCGGCGAGCCGGTCGCTCCCGGGGCTGGTGCGCGTGGTCGCGAGCAGCTCGAAGAGCGAGCCCGGGCCGAACACGTCGAGGTCCGGCGCGTAGGGGTGCGCCGGATCGAGGTAACGCGCGCCGGTGTCGCCGCGGCCGACCCAGGCATCGTCCAGGCGTGCGAGCCCGTCCTCGTAGAAGCAGCGCACGCGGGTCGCCCGCGCGGCCCGGCGGAGGATGCGGTCGTGCACGATGACCAGGGCGACGAAGGCGACGAGCGGAGGCACCACCGCGAAGCGCGGCAGCGCGTGGGTTCCGAACGCCATCCAGCCCGCTCCGGCGAGCAACAGGAAGCACGCGAGGCGTGCGTTCGAAGCGAGGGACGAGCGCCGCTGCCAGGCAGCTTCTTCGCTCCGGGCGCCCGTGAGCCCGGCTTCGTAGGTCGGGCGCGGCGCGTCGCTTCGGAGCGGTGTGGGATCGTCGTCGCTCACGAGAGGGAGAGGATCCGGGCGCCGTTGTGGAGCGTTTGCGCATCGCTGATCGCCTCGCGCACGAAGGCGCGCGCGGCCACGACGGCGTCGCGAATCGATTGTCCCTTCGCGAGTCCCGCGGCGATCGCGGCGGACAGTGCGCAGCCGGTGCCGTGGACCGGGTCGCCGGCGATGCGTTCGCCCGGGAGCCACTCGGCGTCGAGCGTTCCGTCATCGCGCCGCAGCACCAGCAGGTCGTCCGCGTCTCCGTCCAGGTGTCCGCCCTTCAGGAGCAATCCCCCGAGCTCGAGATCCGCGGTGAGCTGACGGGCCGCGGCCTCGCCGTCTCGGCGTCGGGGCAGGGCGTTCGCGACGAGGGTCTCCATCTCAGGCCAGTTCGGGGTGAGGAGCGTGCGCCGGAAGGCGAGGTCGCGCAGGGCGGGATAGGCGCGCCGTTCGAGCAGGGCGCTGCCGTCGCTCGCCATCAGGATCGGGTCGATCACGACGGGGACGTCCGGAAAGGGGCCGAGGGCTAGGGTGGTGTTCCGGACGGCATCGTCGGTGCCCAGCATGCCGATCTTGATGGCCGCCGGGCGGATCGCGTCGATCGTGGTCCGGAGCATCTCGAGCAGCGAGCTCGGAAAGACCGGCAGGACCTGGCCCACGCGCAGCCCGTCCTGAACGGTCAACGCGGTCGGCACGGCCCCGCCGTGCACGCCGAAGGAGCGGAAGACCTGAAGATCCGCCTGGAGGCCGGCACCTCCGGTGGGATCGGAGCCGGCGATCGTGAGTGCGCTCAACATTCGCGGCGGATGGTAAGTTCCCGTCCCTCGGCGCGCATCCCGCGCGACGGCCGGCGCGCACGCCGTGCGGCGGCGAACCAGGGGGTCGCGGAATGCCTCGCCTACGGGCACGCCTTCGGATGCTGCTTGCGGTCGCCTTCGCTGCGGGGGTGGCGGTCGGGAGTCGGGCCGAGTCGTCTCCGAAGGCGCGGCCGGCGCACACGCTGCCGACCGTCGTCCTGATCTCCCTGGATGGCACGCGTCCTGCGGACCTGACGCCGCAGCGCCTCCCGAGCCTCGTCGCGCTCGGCGAAGCCGGCGCCCGCGCCGAGGGACTCGTGCCGGTCGATCCCTCCAACACGTTCCCGAACCACGTGAGCCTCGCGACGGGCGTGCGACCCGAGGTGCATCGCCTCGTGAACAACTCGTTCGTGGACCCCGACCGCGGACCCTTCCAGCGAAGCGCGCCCCACGAGTGGATCGAAGCGGAGCCGATCTGGTCGGTCGCCGAGCGCAGCGGGATCAAGGCGGCCTCCTACTACTGGGTGGGCTCGGAGGGGCCCTGGTCGGGCGGGCCCGGGCCGAGCGACAGCCGGAAATTCTCCTCGCGCACCCTCGAGAAGACGAAGGTGAACCGGATCCTCGCGTGGCTCGCCGAGCCCAATCCGGCCCTTCGGCCGCGGCTCATCGTGGCGTGGTTCCACGGCGCGGATCACGAGAGTCACGACCACGGTCCCGACTCGCCGGAGGTGATCCGCAGCCTGGCGTCGCAGGACGTGCAGATCGCCCGATTGATTCGCGAGATGGAGCGCCGAGACCTGTTCGGAACGACGACCCTGATCTTCGTGTCCGATCACGGCATGGTCGGCGCGGAGCGCCGGGTGCTGCTCGGCGATCGGCTGCGGGACGGGGGCGTGCGCGCGCGGGTCTTCGGGATCGGGGGCTTCGCGAGCCTCTTCTTCTCCCAGGGATCGGGCGACCAGGCGATCACGCGCGCCGTCGCGATCGTGCGGGCAGAGGGACTCGAGGCCTGGCCTCGGACCGACGCGCCTTTGAGTTGGCACGTGGGCGATCCGCGCTTCGGCGACGTGGTCGTCCGGGCGCCCCTGGGCACGGCGATCGTCAGCCGCCGCAGCCGCGATCTCGCGGGCTTTCACGGCTACGATTCCCGTTCGCCTACGATGGCGGGGCTGCTCGTCGCGCGCGGCCGCGGCGTCGTGCCTGGGACGCGGCTCGGACGTGTTTCGAACCTTTCGATCGCGCCGACCGTCCTCCGGTTGCTCGGGCTGCCGGTGCCGGAAACGATGGCGGCGCCACCCATCGAGGCGTTGCTCGCGGGCGTGTCCGCAGTCGAGCAGAGCGAGGGGGACGCAGGTGCGGGATCGAGCGAGGCAGACGATGAGTGAGGCCGAACGAACTCGAAGCGGGGGGCGGGCGGCCGCGGCCGCGATCGGGGGGATCCTGGCGCTCGTGATCGCTTCCCTCGCTGGTGCGCAGGAAGAAGCAGCCCCGGCCGCCCAATCCGCGCCGAACACCTATCACACGACCGCCCACGTGCGCGGTGACATGGGCATGCGGGTCATCGACTACTGGTCCCGCGGACCCGACATGCTCGCGCGTACCCTGGTCGGCGGGCACCCCATCGTCACGATCGTCGCGGGCGGTCGCTACATCGTGTACGACGGATTGACCGGCAAGGGACTCGACATCGCCCGGTCCGAACGCGCGCTCGCAGCGGACGTCGGGCGTGAGCGCCCCTTCGCGTTCGAACTCGAGGAAGTCCAGGCCGAAGGCGGCGAGAAGATCGAGGAGCTGCTCTTCGGTTCGCGCAAGGGAGAGATCTGGCAGATCACCGACGAGCGCGGACGTCGCAAGGTCTGGGTGACCGCCGGCGTGCCGCAGGTCCCGCTCCGGGTCGAGACCTTCGATCGGTCGACCGCGGCCACCGTCGACATGGACTACCAGAACTGGATCTTCGGCCTCGAGTTCCCGGACGCCTTCTTCGCGCCACCGCCGCGGGTCGAGCTGCAGCGCTTCGAGTTCGAGGCCTTCCTCGACGCCGCGAGCCAGCGGCCGGTCGCGGCCGTCCCGATCCTGTACCCGGATCTCCTGATCGGTCCGCCGCCGAGCTGAGGCTTCCGGCACCGGTTTCTGGTCGACCCCGCCGCCGGATCGTCAGATCGGCGTCAACTTTCGGCGCCCGTCGTTCGATCCGACTCCACGACCGACCGAGTCGGGTCCTTTCGGGACCCGGAGGTCGACGGTGCTGCATCGCTGCCGGAACCTTCCGCCGGGGCGGTGACACCGACTCCGCGAAGGGTCGACCACACGACATGACGAGCAGGATCGCGCGCGCGCAAGGGGGACGTCGCGGGCCGGGAAACCGGTTCGTGCGCAGCCTCGTCTGTCTGCTCTTCGCCTCGCTCGCGCCGGCTGCCGCCCGAGCGGAGGCCGTCGTGCCCGGCGCCGGCGCGACCCTCGCCGAGATCGAGGCCTGCGTGACCCGCAACCTGCCCGATGCGGCCGGGGTGCTCGACTTCCAGGTCGAAGCCTTCGACCGGACCGGCGAGTCGACCACGTCCCGCGCGGAGATGCGCTGGCGGAAGGACGCGGAGGCCGATGGCGCACCCGCGTTGTCGCAGGTCGTGCTGCGCGTGTCGGAGCCGGCGGAGACCGCGGGCACCGCGCTGTTGATCGTCGACCGGGAAGCCGACCAGCCCGAGTTCTTCCTGCGCCTCCCCGAGATCGAGAAGGTGCGGCGCGTTCGCTCGAAGCGGTTGCGCGGGCCGGTGCTCGGCACGGACTTCAGCTACGAGGACTTGAAGCGACTCCGCGATCCCCTCGACCGCGCGAATCTCGAGGTGATCGGCCTCGCGGCGATCGGGGATCGTCCGGCGTGGCTGCTCGAGGCGGTGCCGAAGCCGGAGGATCGCTCGGAGTATTCGCGGGTGCTGACCTACGTCGACCAGGAGACCTGCCTGCCGCTCCAGCTCGATCTCTACGGACGGGACGAGCAGCTCCGCAAGCAGCTGCACGCGCCGATCGCGGAGATCCGTGAAGTCGACGGCGCGAAGCTCCCCTACGTCTTCGTGATGAAGGACCACCGGCGCGAGACGCAGACGGTGATCCGCGTGCAGGAGTTCGAGAGCGTCGCGGATCTGCCCGCCGCGCAGTTCACGCGCGGGGCCCTGGGACGCTGAGCCGCGCAAGGCGCTTCGCCGAGCGGCTCCTCGCGGCCCGCCGTGTCGTGGCCGCTGGGCTGGTCGCCCTCACGCTCATTGCCCTCGCCGGGATCGTGGATCCCCTGACGGGACAGCCGCGGATCCGGATCGATCCGTCGCTCAACGAGATGCTGCCGGCGGACGATCCCGCGCGGCGGTTCTACGAGGAGCTGCTCGAACGGTTCGGCAGCGACGACGTGGTCGTGGTCGCGCTGATCTCGGGTGCGCTCTTCACGCCCGAGGGCCTGGCGACCCTCGAGCGGACGAGCGACGCCCTCGAGCGCGCCGATGGCGTGCAGCGCGTCGAGAGTCTGGCGACCGCCGTTCGGCTTCGGGCCATCGAGGACGACGTCGAGATCTCGGGCTTCTTCGACGACCGGGTCACGACCGACGCGCAGGCGCTCGCGCTCCGGGACGAGCTCGTCGAAGATCCGTTGCGGGCGGGCTCCTTCGTGTCCGCGGACGGACGCGCGACCGCGATCCTCGTGACGTTCGCGCGCCTGCCCGAAGACGAGTTCCTGGCGCGCGGCCTCGACCTCGGCGTGCTCGCGACGGCGCGCGAGAGTGCGCCGGACATGCAGGTCGTGATGGCGGGGACGCCGCACGTGAAGGCGGAGGTCGGGCGGCTGCTCGAGGGCGAGCTCACGGTCATGGTCCCGATCGTGTTCGTGCTGATGAGCGTGCTCAGCTGCGGATTCTTTCGCAGCGTTCGCTTCGGCATGGTGCCGCTCGCGTCCGTCGCCCTCGGCCTGTTGTGGACGGTCGGCTTGATGGGCTGGGTCGGCCACGACCTGAACATCGTGACCACCCTGATCCCGCCCCTCGTGCTCGCCCTGGGCTTCGCCTACTCGACCCACGTCGTCGCCGGTTTCGTCGCCGACGACGAGGCGGGGACGCCCGCCGATCGCGCCCTCCGCGCCCTCGCGCATACCGCTTTCCCGATCACGTTCACCGCGCTGACGACCGCTGCCGGCTTCCTCTCCCTGACCAGCAACGGCCTGGCGGTGATCCGCGGCTTCGGCGTGTTCGCCGCGGTCAGCACGGGCGCGACCCTGCTCGCCGCGCTCACCCTCGCGCCGCTCCTGCTCGCGCGCAGCGCGGCGCCCCTCGCGTCGGCGCCCGCCCCCCGTCGCCTGGACGCGCTCTTCTCGCGCCTCGCCGCCTGGGACGCGCGCAACGCGACGCCGATCCTCGTCGTCGGCGGGCTCGTCGCTGGACTCGCCTTCGTGAGTGCGACCCGGATCGAGGTCAACCTGCCGGTGATCGAGAATTTCCGGGAGGACGCGGAGATCCGGCGCGCCTATCACGAGGTCGACCGGCTCTTCGGGGGCGCGAATCAGTTCTTCGTGATGCTGCGCGCCGACGAGAAGCGCGCGTTCGAGCAGCCGCAGCTCCTTCGGGAGGTCGCGGCGCTGCAGGCGTGGCTCGGTGAGCAGCCGGAGATCGGGGGCTCGACGTCGGTCGTGCAGTACCTCGAGGTCCTGAATGCCGGCCTCGGGCCGGAAGATGGTCCCGTCCGCCGGATTCCGGACAGCGCGAACCTCGTCGCGCAGCTGCTGCTCTTCGGCGCGAACGAGGAGCTCGACGTGCTCCTCGACCGCGCGCACCAGGTGATCACGATCATGGTGCGCTCGACCGCCACCGAGACGAGCGAGTTCAACCGCCTCGCCGCGCGGATCGACGCGCGTCTGGCGGAGCTGCCCGACGGCATCACCAGCCACACGACCGGCAACGCGATCCTGCTGACGCGCTCCGCGGATCGCATCGCCCTCGGCCAGGCGATCAGCCTGTCGCTCGCCTGCGCGATGATCGGCTTGCTGCTCGTCCTCTACTTCCGGTCGCTTCGGCTCGGGCTCTTCGCGCTGCTGCCGAACCTGCTGCCGGTCGGCCTCTACTTCGGCCTGCTCGGCGCCACGGGGATCACCCTCAACAACTCGACCGCCCTGATGGGCTCGATCGTCCTCGGCATCGCCGTCGACGACACGCTCCACCTCGTCGTCGAGTACCGCCGCGGCCTCGAAGCCGGCCTCGGTCGCGACGCGGCCCTCCGCGAAGCCCTCGTGCGCGTCGGCCGCGCGATCACGTGCACGACGCTCGCCGTCTGCGCCGGCCTTCTCGTCGTCGGCGCGAGCGCCCTCCAGAACCAGGCCGAGTTCGGCCTCCTGGGCGCGGCGACCCTCGCGATCGCCTGGGTCGTCGACGTGACGATCACGCCCGCGTTGTGTCTACGACTGCTCGGAGAGCGAGTCACGCGCGCCGGCTAGGGGAGAGCCCTCAGCGCAAGACGCGCTCAGAAGGGCGCGTCGAGAGGCGCGCAGCGCCGATCAGGTCTCAGTTGATCCAAGTAATGTTCCCGTCCGCGACCGGCGGGCTCTGGACCGCGAGCATCGCGACCTTTCGTGCGACCTCTCCCGAGATCCTGCGCAGTGCAGCGCTGGACGGCGAGTCCGGCTGGCTGACGACGATCGGCTGACCGACGTCGCCGTCTTCGGCGATGCGCGGGTCGATCGGCACTTCGCCGAGGAAGTCGACGCCGAGCTCCTTCGCGACGCGCTCGCCGCCGCCCTGGCCGAAGATGTAGTACTTGCGATCGGGCAAGTCCGCAGGTGAAAAGTACGACATGTTCTCGACGATGCCGAGGATCGGGACGCCGACCTTCTCGAACATCTGGAGTCCCTTGCGCGCGTCGATCAACGACAGATCGTTTGCGGTGGTGACGATGACCGCGCCGGAGAGCGGCGCCATCTGCGTGAGGGTGAGGGCCGCATCGCCGGTGCCGGGCGGCATGTCGACGATCAGGTAGTCGAGCTCGCCCCACTTCACGTCGGTCAGGAACTGCTTGACCAGGCCGTGGACCATCGGGCCGCGCCAGATGACCGGCGAGTCGTCGTTCATGAAGAATGCCATCGACATGAGCTTCATGCCCTGGCCGATCAGCGGCATGATCTTGCGATCGGGGGTCGTGTCGGGGCGCCCGTGCACGCCTGCAAGCAGCGAGAGCGACGGGCCGTAGACGTCCGCGTCGAGGATGCCGACCTCGGCGCCCTGGTCCCGGAGCGTGAGCGCGAGATTGATCGCCGTCGTGCTCTTGCCGACGCCGCCCTTGCCGGAGGCCACGGCGATGATGTTCTTCACGCCCGGCAGGCTCACCTGCTGGTCGCCTTCGCCGCCGGGCGCGCGGCCGGCCTGGCGGGTGTTCGCGGTCATCGTGACGTCGACGTCGTCGACCCCGTCGAGGGCGCCGACCCGCTCCTGGGCGGCGGCCTTGAACTGGTCCTTCACCGGGCAGGCGGGGGTCGTCAGCTCGATCGAGAACGAGACGGCGGCGCCGTCGATCTTCAGGTCCTTGATGAACCCGAGGTCGACGATGCTCTTCTGGAAGTCGGGGTCGATGATGGGGCGGAGGGCATCGAGGACCTGGGTGGGGCTCACGGCGTCGGCCATGGGGCGTTCCTTTTCTCTTCGCTGCGCGGAGACGGGATGGAGTCGGGCGCGGGTTCGCTTCGTCGCGATGGAATGGAGTCGGGCGGGGATCGTGTCGGGAGGCGGGACGGCCGGAGTCGCGGATGCGTCGGCTGCTGCCTTCGGGTGCGCGCGCTTCGCGAATCGCGGCGCGCGCGGCCGGATCTTAGCAGCTCGCCCCGAACGTGGAGTCCGCGTTGGATGGGGCCCGCCTGCGGCCCTGCCCCGGCTACTCTGCGGGCCACGCGTGGCAACGGAGAATCGATGAGCAACTTGGACGAGGCGCTCGAGCGCTTCCAGCAGATCGGCCTCGAGTACGCGGGTGGACTCGCGAACCACGGTCCGATGGGCGCCGAAGCGCTCGAACAGCTGGGTCACCAGGCGAAGATCCCGGCCTTCGCCGACGTGTACGCGCCGCGCCTGCCGCCGATCGAGCGAGGCGAAGCGATCGCCCGGGCGGATTGGGGCGACGCTCTCGGCGACGTCGATCGCGCGCCCGACTGGATCGCCACCTTCGAGGCCCTGGTCGAAGCGGAACCGGTCTCGGAGCTGCTCGCGCGGGAAGCCGGGGCGCTCCTTCCCGGCGTGTTCGCCGGTGCCGGACATGGATTCCTGCGCGTCGTCCACGGTCTGCGCGCCCTCGAACGGAAAGACGATGCGCTCCGCCGGCGCGAGGTCGCGCACGGGCTCGCCTATTGGGCGACGCGGTTCCAGCGCCTGCCCGGTCGCCCCGGCGTGAAGGGCGAGGGGGCAGGGCTCGAGGATGCACTCGCGTCGTGGCCGCTCCTCGGCGATGTCCAGGCGCGCCTGGGTTACTTCTTCGTCGTCGTGAAGGCGCTCGACGACTGGGCACCGTTCGCGGACGCCGTGGAGAGATTGCCCTTGCCGAGCGAGGACGGGCTCGACGGTTGGCTCGACGTCGTCTGTCGGTGGGCCGCGGGGTGTTATGTCGCGCAGCCGGCTGCTCGGGTGGCCTACGTGCACACCCTCACGATTCCGAGCGGCCTGCGGATCCTGCTGCCCCACCTCGCGCCCGAGGATCGCGTCGCGGCCGCAGGCTACGCGTTGCAGGCGGTGGGCGCGCTCCACTCGATGATGGGTGATCCGGACTCGAGCCCCGAGGACGACGAGGAAGTGCTGCGGGTGGCGGGGGACTGGGACGAGACCCGCTACCACGCGGCGTGCTCGATCCAGGAGCACGCGATCAAGATGACCGAGGCGTGTCATCGCGAGGCGATGCGCAACCCGGATCCGATCTTCGATCGCGCGGGCGCCGACGCGGCGCTCAAGGTCGGCGGGCGGAGCGAAGCCTCGGCCTGTTAGGCCGCGGCCGCCTCGGGCTCCGGCTTCGAGATCGCGCGTCGCAGGACCTCGGCATAGCCGCGTGTGACGAGCGCGTCCTCGAGCAAGCCCTTCTCCTGGAGCATGCGGTGCATCTTCGGGAGGTTGTAGTGGGGCACCGTCATCAGCAGGTGATGCTCGAGGTGGTAGTTCACGAAACACGGCGCCAGGAAGAGCCGCTCCCACCATGTGACCAGGGTCGTTCGCGTGTTGCGGAGCGGATCCTCGGCGGGGCCGGACATGGCGTGCTCGCCGATCGCGCGGATCCGGATCACCAGCCTGTAGACCGTCATGAGCGCGACGACCCAGAGGAGGTAGAGCTCCGGACGCCCGAAGCTCGCTGGGACCGCGAAGATCACGAGGTTCGTGAGCGCAACCGGTGCCAGCTTGTGCCAGCCGACATCCGGCTTCTCGCCCGGCTTGAGGCCCTGGTTGCGCTGGCTCTTACGATTGCCGAGGCCGACATCGCGCATGAAGGTCTGCTTGATCTGCGTCCAGCCGGTCTGTCCGGAGAGGTCCCGCCAGACCTTGCGGCGAAAGCTGGACTTCGTGAGCGGGAAGGGCAGGGTGAGGGAGAGATCGGGATCGCCCTGCGTGCCGGTCTTGGCGTGGTGGATCAGGTGGTAGGGGCGGTAGGGCTTGACGTCCGACCAGGTGGGGTAGGCGGCGAGCCAGTTTCCGACCCGATCGTTCCAGACGCGGTTCGAGAGGAAGGAATGATGGGAGGCGTCGTGCATCACGATCGCGCAGCCGAGCTGGCGGCCGCTGATCAGACAGAGCGCGAGGGGGATCGTGAGCGCGAGCCAGAATCCGCTCGAGACGCCGACGAGCGCCATCGCACCGAAGGTCACGCCCCAGTTGAAGGCGATCGTGAACCAGGCCCGCTTGTCGTCGAAGGCGAGGATCTGCTTGCGCTCTTCCCTCGTGAATTGCGCCAGCCAATGCGCGTTGCCGCGGATCGGCTCTTCGGGCATTTCCTGGATCTCTTCCGGGGGCGGGGCGGTGGCCATCATGTCGTGGGGCTCCGGTCGGACGCCTTCAGTGCGTCGCGGTGGGTCGGTCGCCGGCCGCGTCGCGGGTGTCGAGCGGCAGGTTGAAGTGGGGGACGTCGTGCTTCGCCAGGAAGCGCGACCAGGCGGCGCGGCCGAGCTTGTCGTAGTGCTTCATGGACGCGAGCAGGTCGTCGAGCGGCGCGGGGTCGAGGATCTCCGCCGGGAGCAGCGGGTGTCGCACGAGCTGGCGCAGCACGCGCCCGCCGACGACGAAGGACTCGATCATCGCCTCTTCGTCCGACAGTCGGAGCAGGCGCGCCTCGCTGTCGCGCAGGTCGGTCAGGGAGGCGCGGCTCTCCTCGGCGAGCGCGCTCGCGTCCCAGAGGCTGCGCGCCTCGAGGTCGCTCGCCGGGTCGAGATCGCTCACGAGGAACACACGGCCAAGCGCCGTATCCGTCGCATCGACCCCGGTCGCCAACGAGACGAGCTGTTCGCGCGCGGAGTCGAGACCCCCGCGAAGGTTGTCCGGGCGAAGCGAGAAGCCGGTCTCGATCTCCCGGAAGCCGAGCAGCTCGAGCGCGCGCTCGCGCCGGCGCCGCGACGGGCCGCGACCGAGTCGCGCGCAATGCACGGCCAGCCAATCGCCGCGCCAGGCGCGCTGACGCTGGCCGATGTCCCGCCAGCTGCGGAGCCGACCGCTGATCGCCGCGACCGCCGGGCCGAGCCGATAGCGCCCGCGCTCGTCCCGCTCGATCCGCCCGGACGCGTAGAGTCGCGCCAGGCTCACCCGGATGTTGTTCTCCTCGATCCCGAGCAGGGCCCCCGCCTCGACGAGCGCCCGCACGGGCATCGTTCCCTCGCGCAGGGTCGAGAGCAGGTCGAGGACGAGACTGCGGGCGGTGGGTTGCTGCACGCACATTTAATTACCATATCCGTTAGTAGAGATCAATTTCTGTAACGTTTTAAGGAAACGGGTGTTGCCCCGGGGGGCCGAGGGCCTTCGATCTGATACCTTCGCGCGCGTGCCGACCCACTCCCGCAAGCTCTGGATCTTCCTTCCGACGTTCCTCGTCACCCTCGCGATCGACAAGGCGACGAAGATCGCAATCGTCGAGCAATTCGCGTACGGCGAGCGCCTGCCGGTGATCGACGGCTTCTTCAACATCACCCACGTCCGCAATCCGGGCGGCGCCTTCAGCTTCCTGGCGACCCTCTCGGACGATCTCCGCCAGAGCTTCTTCCTTGGCACCGGCGCCCTCGCGATCGTGCTCCTGCTCTACTTCCTCGCGAAGGTCGAGCCCGGAGAGCGCCTCGCTCCGCTCGCCATCGGCGGCATCCTCGGCGGCGCCCTCGGCAACCTGTCGGACCGCCTCTACTACGGCGAAGTCATCGACTTCCTCGACTTCCGTCTGATCGGCGGATACGTCTGGCCGACCTTCAACATGGCCGACTGCTGCATCGTCGTGGGCGTCGCGGTCTTGATGATCCAGATGTTCTTCGAGCCGGACGCGGGGGGGGCGGAGTCGGTGGTCGCGGAAGATGGGGACGCGCCGCCGGCTTGAGGGGTGGGCCGGGCGAGTCGCGCGCGCCGTGCAGTCGGTCTTGATGGGGGAGGTGGTTCCCTTGGCCTTCGCTCGTGGGTCGCGCTTCGGGCGCTTGTGAGCCGTGCCGTCGGGCCGGGTTGGCCCGGGATCTCCGAGAGGGAGATCGGGCCTCCGCCTCGTTGCCAGCCGTTGGCTAGGAGCCACGACCTCGGCCGTGCGACTTCGGTCTTCGGGATCGCCTTGATCCGCTCCTTCCAACCTTCGAAGAAGCGACCGGAAGAGGCGGAATCCGGTGCCTCGCTCCCGCTGAGCAGCTCGCCTTGCTGGCGACGGTGCTTCCGGTCGTTGAGGAGCACATAGCGGAGCGCGTTCCGGACCTGGCGCGGCGTCGCGAGCACGACCGAGTGGAAACGCCCGTCCAGAACGCGTCCCTTCCTTCGGAACACGCGGTTTACCGCCAGCGCGATGCGAGAGCCGATGCTCTTCATTCCGGAAGCGAGCGCCTTCTTGTCCGCCGCTTCCACGATCATGTGCACGTGATCGCGCTGGACCGAGTAGTGCGCAACCCGGAAGTCGCCCCGTTCGCATCCGCGCGCCAGCGTCTCGCGAAACGCGCGCAGCCACCTCGGATTCCGAAGCGACGGAACGTCCCGACGCATGCGGAGCGTTACGTGAACCGGGTGCTCCTTCCGAACCGGCACCCGCTCCCGATGACGAACCCGCGCCCGCGCCCGCGGAGCAGGCTTCCGCCCGGGCTTCTTCCTTCGTCGCGAAGGCGCGCGGCGATGCACGAAGCACTGATCGATCGAGAGCTGTTGGGGGTCTTCCATCGCCTAACAAGGATAAGGGCGATGGTTCCCCGAATCGAGCACGGAACTCGCGTTCACGCGAAACCTGATCCGCGCCCGGCCCCCGAGGCAGAGTGTCCGCCTAACACCCAGCCATCCCCATCAATACCGAGAGCAAGGCGTTCGATCGAGCGCCTATCGCGCCCCTTCGCTCTCGCCCGCCGCCAACCCCGCCGGCGGCAGATTCTCCGACAGCACCCGGAGCACGTTGTCCCCGAGCACCTTGCGGACCTGCGCCTCCGTAAGGCCTTCGTCGAGCAGGGCCTGGGTGAGCGCCGGGAGCTGGCTCGTGTCGAAGCCGACGGTGGTTCCGCCGTCGTAGTCGGAGCCGAGGCCGGCGTGGTCGGCGCCGACGAGGCGGACGACGTGGGCGACGCCACGGGCGACGTGGGCCGGGCTGGTGCCGCAGACGGCCCAGGGCCAGTAGCCGATGCCGATGACGCCGCCGCCTTCCGCGATCTTCTTGACGTGCTCGTCGGAGAGGTTGCGCTGGTTGTCGCAGGTGCCGCGGACGCCGCCATGGGAGAAGACGGTCGGGCGGGTGGAGAGTTCGAGGGCTTCGTCGATGCCGGCCGGCGAGAGGTGAGCGAGGTCGAGGGTGATTCCGAGGCGTTCCATCTCGGCGATGGTCCTTCGGCCGAGCGGGGTCAGGCCGCCGCCGTCGACGCCGTGCGCGGAGTCGCCGTAGTCGTTGTCGAAGAAGTGGGTGAGGCCGATCATGCGGTAGCCCGCCTCGAAGAGACGCTCGAGGTTCGCCGGGTCCGACTCGAGCGCGTGGGCACCCTCGATCGAGAGCATGGCGCCCGTGACGTCCGCGCCGGCGGCGCGGCTGGCCTGCAGGTTCGCGAGATCCGCGCGGGTTCGGATCAGCACGAGCTCGCCGTCCGAGGCCGCGGCCATGTCTTCGAGGCGCTCGGCGTGATGCAGTGCGCGACCGGTCGGGCCGAGCAGGGCGGTCGGGGAGAGCTGGGTCAGCCCGGCGACGGTCAGCGAATCGATGCCACCGCCCTCGTTGCGCTCCATGTTCAGGCCGAAGGGGACGATCGTCGGCATGGAGAAGATCTGGAGTGCGACGCCTCCTGCTTGCAGCCGCGGCAGGTCGACGTGGCCCATGTCGCTGCGTTCGAGGAGGTCGCGGCCGAAGAGCAGGGAGTCGGCGTGTAGGTCCGCGACGAAGCTGGTCGCGTGGAGTGCCTCGGCGGTGGGTCCGACCTCGGGCAGCCGCTCCGGCTCGACCAGGTTGATCCAGCTCTCGAGGCGGATCCCGAAGTAGAGCCAGACGAGGACGAAGATCGCCGTGAGAATCGTGGTCGTTCGGGCGACGGTGCGGGAAACGGGCATGACCACTCCGAGAACGCGAGCGCGGCGGCGCGTTCGCGTCAGACGATCAGGCCGGCGAGACAACCCGTCAGGCAGGTCGCGATCGTGCCGGCCAGGATCGATCGTAGTCCAAGCTGCGCCGCTTCGGGCCTTCGTTCGGGCGCGAGGGCTTCGAGTCCGCCGAGCAGGATCGCGAGAGATCCGAAGTTGGCGAAGCCACACAGGGCATAGCTCGCGATCAGTGCGCTGCGCTCTCCGATCCGACCCTCGGCGATCGCCGTCGCGAGCTCCTGATAGGCGATGAACTCGTTGAGGACCGTCTTCACGCCGATCAGTGCCCCGACTTCCCGTGCCTCGGCCCATGGAACACCCATCAATCCGGCCACCGGCGCGAACACGAAGCCGAAGAGCGTCTGGAGCGTGAGGTCCGGCCAACCCATGAAGCCGCCGATCAGTCCGGTGGCGCTATTCGCGAGGGCGATCAGGCTGACGAACGCGATCAGCAGCGCGCCGACCGCGAGGGCCAGGCGAAGTCCGGCGAGGGCGCCTTCGGCGGCCGCGTCGATCAGGTTCTCGGCGCGCTCCTCGTGGGTCGCGATCGTCTGGCCGGCCGTCTCGGGTGCGTCGGTCTCGGGAATCATGATCTTCGCGACGACCAGGGCCGCAGGGGCCGAGATCAGGCTCGCGACGATCAGGTGCCCCGCGTACTGCGCGGCGCCGAGGATCTGGGCATAGGTGACGAGGACGGTCCCGGCGATCGTCGACATGCCGAGGGTCATGAAGGCGAAGAGCTCGCTGCGAGTCATGCGCGCGAGATAGGGCCGCACGACGATGCCCGACTCGATCATGCCGACGAAGACGTTCGACGCCGCGGCCAGCCCCTCGGCGCCGGATACGCCCATCGTCCTCGAGAGCAACCGGGCCATCCCGCGCACGAAGGGTTGGACGACGCCCACATGGTAGAGGACGCCGAATAGACCACCCATGAAGATGATGAGGGGCAATACGCCGAGGGCGAAGCTGTGGCCTGCGTCGAGGAGCGGGCCGAAGAGGAATCTCGCCCCGGCCTGGGACCACCCGACGAGGGCGACCACCAACCGTTCGAAGACGGGGAGCAGCGCGTCGCGTAGCGGCGTCGCGAGCAGCATGAGCGCGATCACGAGTTGCAGTCCGACGCCGGCCGCGACGGCCCGGCGATCGATCGCGCGCCGGTCGCTCGAGCAGAGGAGCGCGATGGCCAGCAGGGCGACGAATCCCACCGCCGACATCGCGCGAAGTCCCCCGTCACTCATGCCGGAAGGCTACCGCTCCTCGCGCGAGACGCCGCCGTTCACGCGGTCTCTCCGAAGCGCGCGACGAGATCCGCGGTCGCAGCGACGGGGTCCGGGGCGGCGGCCACGACGGAGATCACCGCGAAGCCTGCCGCTCCGACGTCGCGTACCGCGGACACACAGTCCGCGGTGATGCCGCCGATCGCCACGAGGGGGCGCGGGGCCGCAAGGCGCGCCGCCTCACGCAGCGCGTCGAGTCCCCGGTCGGTGTACTCGGACGTCTTCGAAGTCGTTCCGAAGACGGGACCGAACGCGACGTAGTCGACGTCCTCGTCACGGGTCGCACGGAGCTGGTCCGGGGTGTGGGTGGAGCGCCCGACCGCGAGACGCGTGCGTGCATCCGCGGGCAGAGCCTCGGGCGGCAGATCGTCCTGGCCGAGATGGACCGCGTCGGCGTCGGAGAGCAGTGCGATGTCGAACCGATCGTTCACGACGAAGCGCGCCCCCGCCTCGCGCGTCACGGCGCGGATCGCCCGCGCCCACTCGAGCGTCTGGACATCGGTGGCGTGCTTCACGCGCAGCTGGACGACGCGTGAACCGCCTTCGCACGCGTCCCGCGCCTGAGCGACGGGATCCTTGGACCACCGCGGGTCGTCGTCCGCGAGCACGTGCAGCCCGGTGTATTCCGCTCCGCGAGCGCGCGTCCCGCTCAAGCCTCAGCCCCGCTTCGGGAGCGAGATCCCGAGCTCCGTGATCTTCTTTCGGAGCGTGTTCCGGTTGATCCCGAGAAGCGCCGCCGCGCGGATCTGGTTGCCCTGGGTCCGCTCGAGGACGACCTCGAGCAACGGCCGCTCGACACGCTCCTGGATCTCGCGATAGACCTCGCCTGCCTCTTCGTCGTGCGCGAGCAGGCCCTCGACCTCGCGCGTCACGAGCTCTTCGAGGCTTGCGCCGGTGGCTTCCGCGGCGACGGGGCTCTCGAGGAAATCGAATTCACCGGGGGCGAGCACTTCGTCGGTCGACAGCACGAGGGCACGCTTGATCGCGTTCTCGAGCTCGCGCACGTTGCCCGGCCACGCGTGGCGTTCGAGTCGATCGATCGTCGCGTCGGGCAGACTGACGGGGCCCTCCGCGAGCTCCGGCGCATAACGTTCGGTGAAGTGGAGGGCGAGGGTGCGAACGTCCTCGACCCGCTCGCGCAGGGGCGGGATCGACAGCGGCACGACACGCAGGCGGTAGAGCAGGTCCTCCCGGAACGTGTCCTCACGCACGCGTGCGTCGAGATCGCGGTGGGTCGCCGCGACGATCCGGACGTCGACCAGGATCGGGTCGCGCCCACCGACGGGTGTGACCTCGCCCGACTGCAGCACGCGCAGCAGCTTCGCCTGCAGGTCGACGGGCATGTCGCCGATCTCGTCGAGGAAGAGCGTGCCCCCCGACGCTTCCCGGAAGCGCCCGGCGCGCGCGTTGGTCGCGCCCGTGAAGGCTCCACGTTCGTGGCCGAAGAGCTCGCTCTCCAGCAGCTCTCGCGGGATCGCGGCGGCGTTCACGGCGACGAAGGGGCTCTCCGCGCGTGGGCTGGCGGCGTGGATCGCGTGGGCGACGAGCTCCTTTCCGGTGCCACTCTCGCCGGTCAACAGGACGGGCACGTTTCGCGGCGCGACCTTTCCGACGGTCTTGAAGATCTCGAGGAGCGCGGGGCTCGAACCGACGAGTCGACCCCCGCCCGGCGTGACCGCGCGGCCGACTTGTCGCCGCAGCGACCGGACCTCGTCCTTGAGGGCGCGGGTCGAGCGCGCCTTCTCGGCGAGCCCCTGGACCTCGGCGAGGGCGAAGGGCTTCACGAGATAGTCGAGGGCCCCGGTCTTCATCGACTCGACGGCGTTCTCGAGCAGGTTCTGCGCCGTGATGATCACGACCGCGACGTCGCCGCCGGCGGCGCGATGTTGCTGGAGGACCTCGATTCCCGTCATGCCCGGCATGCGGATGTCGAGGAAGGCCATGTCGTAGAGGTCGCTCGCGAGTTCGCGCGCCGCGGCGTCGCCGTCCTCGACGGCGGTGACCTCGTGGCCGAGGCCCTCGAGCACCTCCTGCAGCACGAAGCGGATCGACGCCTCGTCGTCGGCGACGAGGACGCGCATGACGTCCGGGGACTCGGTCATCGAAGGGGCTCCGGGGTCGCGCGCGGGGGCCGCGACTCGATCGGGGTGAGGGGGAGGTCGACGGCGGCGCGGGTGCCCTCGCCCTCGACGGAATCGAAGCGCAGGCGCCCGCCGTGGCGGCGGATCCAGTGACGCGCGACCGCGAGGCCGAGGCCGGTGCCCTTCTGCTTGGTCGTGAAGAAGGGGGTCGAGAGACGGTCGACGATGTTCGGCGGAATACCGGGGCCGGTGTCGGCGACACACACCTCGATCGTCGGGCGCGCGCGGCCGTCGGGCCCGACGATGCGATGTTCGAGGGTCATGCGCGTCGAGAGGATGAGCTTGCCGCCCTGGTCTTCCATCGCCTGCATCGCGTTGCGCGCCAGATTCAGGAAGACCTGCTGCAGCCGCGCCGGGTCGGCCTGCAGCTCGGGGAGCGACGGGTCGTAGATGCGCTCGACCTCGATCGCCTCGTAGCCGCGTTCGAGCTCGAGCAGGTCGAGGAGCGAGTCGAGCGGTCGGTGGATGTTCACGCTGTCGAGCTCGAGCTCGTCGCCGCGCGCGAAGACCATCAGCTCGTCGACGAGTCCGGAGATGCGGTCGACCTCGTCGACGATCAGGTTCGCCGCCTTGCGGCCCCGGTCGTCCTGCGCGGAGAGGGTAAGCAGCTCCGCGGCGCCGCGGATCCCGCCGAGGGGATTCTTGACTTCGTGCGCGATGCCGGCGGCGATGTGTCCGTAGGATTCCTGGCGCTCTCGTTCGCGGATCTCTTCGCGCAGGGAGCGGGCGGCGGTGCGGTCACGAATCGCGACGGCGAGGGGGCGCGGCGTGCCGGCGGCGGTCTCGCCTTCGCCGAGCAGGGATACGGACACGTCGACGGGCAGCGGCGCGGCGAGGCGGCGCGGAAAGTCGACTTCGTCGTGGATCGCGGGCCTGCCGGAGCCCCGCACCCGGTCGACGATCCGGCAGAGCGGATGCTCGGCGCCCAGCACGTCAGGCAGGGGCTTCCCTGCACTGATCTCGACCGGGGCGTCGAGCAGCCGGCGCGCCTCGCCGTTCGAGAACGCGACCCGGCCGTCCTGGTCGAGCACGACGACGCCCTCGAGAAGCGCGTCGAAGATGCCCTGGAGGTCGAGGGTCATGAATTTGCCTGTTTTTTGGGCACGTCGGGTCGCCGCACTCTAGCCGTGGGCGGATCCCGCGCAAGGTCGGGAATCGGCACACAATTCCGGGACTTCCAGACCTCGACCGGATGCGGACGAGACCCGGAGTCCCCCGCGGGCGACCGCCTGAGGGCTCCCGGGATCGGTCGACACCCGGTACCGTTGGCCCCATGCAGGAGTTGCCGGAGCAGCGGGGGGTGCGATGCGCGAGGGGCTGACCGTCGCGGAGGCCCAGGCGCTGATCCTGGAGGAGACGCCGATCCTCGGCGCCGAGACGATCTCGGCGTCGGATGCCGCGGGTCGCGTCCTGACCGAAGCGATCGTCTCGGCGCGCCGCCATCCGCCCGCGGATTGTTCGGCGATGGACGGCTACGCCGTTCGACGGGACGACCTGCTCGGCGCGGGACCCGACGCACCGCGCACGCTGCCCGTCGCGTACGAAGTGCCGGCGGGCGGGCAGGCGGAGCGAGCGCTCGAAGCGGGGGAGGTCGCGCGCATCTTCACCGGCGCACCGCTGCCGCGGGGCGCGGACACGGTCGTCATGCAGGAAGACACGGATCAAGGCGTTTCGCGCGTCGAGATCCGGACCGAGCCCAAGCCGCGGGCGAACGTGCGCGACGCGGGTGAGGACTTCGACGTCGGCGATCACCTGATCGACGCTGGCTGCGTGCTCGGCGCATCGCATCTCGGGGTGCTGTCGTCGATCGGTCGCACGATCGTGTCCGTCCATCAGCGTCCGCGTGTCGCGATCCTCTCGGGTGGCGACGAGCTCGTCGAACCCGATCGCCCCGCCGACGGCGGCCGCATCGTCTCATCGAACTCGTACACCCTCGCCGCACAGTGTCGCGAGATCGGCGCGGAGCCCATCTATCTAGGGATCGCCAGGGACACACCCGAAGCGATCGAAGGGCGCATGCGCGCGGGTCTCGGTGCGGAGGTCCTCGTGAGCAGCGCCGGCGTCTCCGTCGGCGATCACGATCACGTGCGATCGGTGCTCGAGAAGGTCGGCTGCCGGCTGCGCTTCTGGGGCGTCAAGATGAAGCCCGGCTTCCCCCTCACATTCGGCGTGATCGAACCGACCGGACAGCTCGTGTTCGGTCTGCCCGGCAATCCCGTTTCGACGGCGGTCACCTTCGAGGAATTCGTGCGGCCGGCGCTGCGCCGGATGATGGGCCACGTCGCGATCCACCGTCCCGTGATCCGCGCGACGCTCACGGATGGCTACCGCAAGAAGGCTGGCCGCCTGCATTTCGTGCGGGTCGCCCTCGAGCGGAGCGCGGACGGGCGTGTGCTCGCGAACCCGACCGGCAATCAGAGCTCCGGCGTGCTCACGTCGATGATCCGCGGTCACGGCCTCGCCGTCGTCCCGCTCGAATCCGATGGCGTCGAAGCCGGGACCGAGCTCGACGTGCAGGTGCTCGACCCCGGCTTCTTCGACGGCCAGGAGCGAGGCTTCTAGCGAGATGGGGAAGGTAGATGCGGCTGTGACGGACTCGAGCGCGCGCCTGGGCAACGTGTCCGCGGTCGTCCTCGCGACCGAGGACTGCGAGGCCGATCAGGTGGCCGGCCTCGAGGCGGTCCTGCGACGTGCGGTCGTCGAGGTCCGATCGAAGCGCTGCCAGGGAGCGCTGTCCGACTGGACCGAAGCCGTCGCGGCCAGCGGCGTCGAGCGCGTGCTCGTGGCGGTCGCGGGGACGGCCATGCCGCGACTCGATCGCGTGCTCGCGCTGACCGCGTGGCCCGAAGGCGATGCGCTCGTCTGGAGCGGGGAGGGCGGGGCGCGTCTCGCGCTGCTCCGGCCGTCGGCGGTCCTCGACGCGGCGAACGGGCTTTGGAGCGCGGATGCCTGGTTCGAGGCCGCGGGCGCCGAACGCGTGGACGATGCGACGCTCGGTCTCGGGGCCGACGTGCGGGAGGCATGTTAGGCACATGCTCGATCTGCCCCGCCTGAAGCGCCTGCGTCTCACCGGCCGTCCGGTCTCACAGCGCATCTTCGGCCGGCTCCTGCACGCTAACTACCGATGGCTGCCCGGCGTCGATCTCCGGACCGAGGGCGAGGAGAAGCTCCCGCCGGCGCCGGTGATCTTCGCCATGAACCACACGGACCGGTACAACTACTGGCCGTTCCAGTACATGATCTGGAAGAACCATGGCCGCTTCACCGCCGCGTGGGTGAAGGGCAAGTACTACGAGAACAGGCTGCTCGCGCAGTTCATGGAGCGGATGCTCCAGATGCCGACGGTCAGTCGCGGCTACCTCATCACGAAGGACTTCCAGTCGGTGATGAAGCGAACGCCGACGGATCAGGAGTACACGCTCCTGCGAGGCGTCGTCGACCGGCGCGCGGCCGGCGAGGACGTGCCGCTGCCCGAGCCTCCGGACGTGCCCGAGATGCTGCTGCGAAAGCCCCGGAATCCGCTCGGCATGCCCTTCGATCCCGCGGAGCGGGACTATGCGGACTACGTCTGCGACCTCTTCCACGCGATGATGGCGCGCTTCGTCGAGCTGAACGAAGAGGCGCGGGACCTCGGCGTCGACCTGCTGATCTTTCCGCAGGGCACGCGCTCGATCCGGCTCCTCCCGAGCCATATCGGCATCGCGCAGATCGCCCTGCATCTGCGGATCCCGATCGTCCCGGTCGGCTGCAACGGCTCCGAGGCCCTCTATCCCGGCGGCTCGCCCTTCGCGAAGAGAGGAACGGTCACGTATCGGATCGGCGAGCCGATTCCCCACGAGGAACTCACGCCCTTCCACATTGCCGAGGACTATGCGCCGTTCTCGGGCCCCGCCGAGCGGGACCACGCGAGGGCGTTCCGTGGCGTCGCGGACCTGGTGACGAATCGGATCGAGCCGTTGCTCGATCCGCCCTACCAGCGCGCGCCGGACGAGCCGATCGAAGGCGACACCACGCGCGGCGCCGATCGCTTCGTCTAGCGCGACTACGCGAGGCGCGGACCGCTTCGTCTAGCGCCTGCGATGCCGCTCGAGCGCCTCGATCGTCGCCGTCGTCGAGTGCCCCGGGACGATCGGAAGCCGCACGACGCGCCCGCCCCAGCCCTCGACCTCGTCGCGGCCGACGATCTCGTCGACCTGCCAATCTCCGCCCTTGGCCAGCACGTCCGGCCGGAGCGCGAGGATCGTGCGCAGCGGCGTGTCGGCGCTGAACCCGACCACCCAGTCGACGCAGGCAAGGCCTGCGACGACTTCCTTGCGGACCTTCGCTGGCTGGATCGGTCGCGCCGCGCCCTTCAGTCGTCGCACGCTCGCGTCGTGGTTGATCGCCACGACGAGTCGGTCGCCATGGCGCGCTGCGGCCTCGAGGCTGCGCACGTGCCCCGGGTGGAGCAGGTCGAAGCAGCCGTTCGTGAAGACGATCGACTCGCCGCGCTGCCGCGCCCGCCCGATCGCCCGCTTCGTGGCATCGAGCCCCAACACCTTGTTCCGCGCGAGCGCGCCGCGGCCCGGCTTCACGACTCGCCGCCCCCGCCCTCGAACAGGAAGCGCAGCGCCTTGAACGGCGCCTTGATCGCGTCCGGGACGCCGGACATCAGCGTCTCCATCGGCATCGTGTCGACGTCCGGGTCCGCGATCGCGCCCTCCACCTCGAAATAGGTCCCGATCAGTCCGCGCTCGGAGCCGGGCAGGAAGCTGCGGATCAACGGCAGGGTGTCGAGCAGCGCCGAGGGCTTCCGGAACAGGAAGATGCCGACGACGCTGTGGATCGTCGCCGGGCTCGGGTTCGTGTCGATGTCCGCGCGCGCGTAGATGCGCAGCGGCCCCTCGATCTCGAAATCCTCGACCGAGATCACGCCCTGGTCGATCGCGAAGGTGCCGTCCATCGTCTCGTAGGCCAGCTTGTTCTCGTTCGCGAAGGGGTTGTAGCCCTCGGTGGCTTTCGCGAGGCGGAAGAGGAGGGGGAGGCTCGTCTGGACGGTGCCGCCGCGGGCCTCCGCGCGGATGCGGCCGTCGAGCTCTGCGATGAAGTTCTCGTCCGGTCGCACGCGTCCTTCCACGGAGCCCGTCGCCTCGATCGTCCCCTCCGCGAGGTCTTCCGGGAGCGCCACGAAGGGGCCGATCTCGGTGAGCCGCGCGTCGGTGAGGGCGAAGCTCGTGTCGAAGCCGACGGTGTCGTCGCGATCGAGGTCGAGGGCCATGCGCGCCGCGAACGTCCCCTGCTCCTTCACGCGGATCTCGAGGTCGTCGAAGAAGACCTGGCTGTCCTCGAAGCGGATCACGCCGTTCGCGCGCTCGAAGGGCAGCCAGGGGCGCGGCCGGAACTCCATCTCGAAGCGCCCCTGCCCCCAACGCTCCTCGGGCATTGCCACTTCTTCGATCACCGCGCCCTCCGCGCTCGCTTCGCGCTCCGGTGGCGCGGACAGGGTGAGCGTGGCCGACACCGAGGGCGCCGCGGGGTCGGTGAACCAGACGACCTCTCCGTTCACGCGGGCGCCGCCCCAGCGTCCCTTGCGCACGTGCACCTCCATCCCGCGCCGCAAGGGCTCGATCAGGATCTCGAGGTCGCGCAGGGGCCATCGGAACACGGGATGTTCGAGGCGGTCGAGCGCCAGCCCGATGCGCTTCAGCGGGGGCAGGGCGTCCGGGTTCTTCGGGCGCATGATCCGCGCGAGCGGATCGAAGCCGGGCAGCGGCGGCGGACTGCGCGTGATCTCGCGTTCCTCGGGGCGCGTGCGCGCGAGGATCGACATGCCGTTGATCACGGCGTTGATCTCCGGCAGCGGCTCGCCACGGTAGCTGCCCCGGCCGTTGCGGAAGACGATCTGGTCGCCGACCCACTCGACCTCGCCCGCGAGCCCTTCGATCCGGTCGTCGGGACCGCTCTCGACGACGACCTCGTCGAAGGCGCCACCGAGCAGAAAACCCTCCGGCAGGTCGAGCCCTTCGCCGTTCGCGAAGGACTGCCACTGGCCGAGGGTCGCGGTGCCCGCGACCTCGATGTAGTCGACGCGACCGGCGATCACGCGCTCGGTGAGCCGCGAGATCGTGAGGGCGGTCGGCGATTCGTCGGCGAGGGACTCGGCGTAGCGGCGGACCTGCTCGAGATCGATGCCGCGGGTGCGTGCCTCGATCCGGGCCTCCGCCAGGGACCGGATCGGTCGCCGAACCGCGCCCTGTAATTCGAGGGCGAGCTCCGGGCCCTTCAGCTGGGAGGAGACGAGGCGGATCTCGACCGGGTCGACCTCGAACTCCGCGGCGAGGTCGACCCGCTCGCCGGCCAGGACCACGCCCGAGCGTTTGAGATCGATCGTCGCGTCGTGGATCGCGCCCTGGACGCCGAGGCGGTGGAGGCCGCCGGCGTCGGTGAAGAGCCGGAACCGCGTGTCGAGGGTCCCGTTGATGTCGGCGATCCCGGAGAGATCGGCGAGGAGGCCGTCATCCGTCGACAGGGGGAAGTACTCGACGCCGAGACTCCAGACGAAGTGACGCCCCTCTGCGCGGTGGACGCCGAGGCTGAAGGGGACCGGCGCGTGGACGCCGTCGATGAACATGCCCCGCCAGTCGATCGCGATGTCGCGGGAGAGCCAGTGGCGATCGGCAGTGCCGTTCAGGAGTTCGGCGCGCAGGCTGACGCGGTCGCCCTCGGCGGTCGCTGGGCCGATCCACTCGAGGGTGCCGTCGACCACCACGATCCGATCCGCGGCGCGGAAGTCGTCGGCGATCCGAGCGGCGGAGCCGTCGAGCTCCGCCAGGCGCGCGAAGACGAGCTCCGCCGGCTCGCGGTCGTCGAGTCCCTCGTCGGGATAGGAAGAGGGCGCGGGCAGGGGCAGGCCGACCCAACCCCCATCGACCGTTTGTTCGAGCCGCACGTGCGGACCCTCGAGGATCAGCGTCGACAGCTCGAGCCGCCCGATGATCAGGGCGAAGAGGTCGACCCAGGCGACGATCCGGCGGGCGCGGAGCGCAGGAGGGGCTTCGCGCAGCGGGCTCGGATAGGCCGACAGTGCCCGTGCCTCGACGCGCAGCCCCTCGTCCCAGCCCACTTCGACGGAGCCGATCGTGACCGGTCCCTCGAGCAGGCGGGTGAGCTGCGTCTCGATCTCTCGATGTAGAAGACGCTCGCCCACGCCGGAGGACACGAGGTAGCCGGCGGCGACGCCGACCAGGACCACGGTCATCCAGAAAAGGCGCATCCAGCTGCGCCGCACGGGAACCCCCCGAGCATCCGGAGAAGGCGCATCCAGCTGCGCCGCACCGGAACCCCCCGAATCAGGCCGCGGAGGCTAGCAAAGCGGCCTCTGCCCCCCGGCGTTCTCCCCGAGTCGAATTCCCTGCGAGAAGCCCGGCGGCGGCGCCGAGTTGCCTACGCACGAACCCTCATTTCACTCAATGAGACCTCACGGACCGGCGATCAGTGCCCGCATGTCGCCGGTTCCGCGCGACTCCTCTGCATCGGCACCGGGCGCGCGACGGAGCCCCCCAAAAAGGCTCCAACCCGATGAATTCGCTCAAGAAAGACCCCGGGCGCGACGAATCCTGGAACGATTCAAGAGAAGTACTCCGGGAGCAACTCCCGGAGCATCGGAAAACGGGGGTGTGATTGTGATGGATTCGATGAACGCTCAGGAAGAGCGCGTACCGAACCGTGTTCGAGAGCTTCGTGAAAACAAGCTCATGACGCAGGCGCAGCTGGCGCGTAAGGCCAAGGTCGCGCTGCGAACGATTCATAGCGTCGAGAAGGGGATGAACTGCCGCATGGATACCAAGCGGAAGATCCTTCTGGCGCTCGGCCTCTCCTTCGAGGACAAGGACCAGGTGTTCCCGCCGGTCTCCCGCCCGCTTGGCGGCTTCCCGACGTCGCACTGAGCCGACCCGGGATCGCGGAGGGGCCACGGGCCCCACACCGCACCTTTGAAAACGCCCGGGGCTTCGGCTCCGGGCGTTTTTGTTTGTGGCGGCGGCGCGCTGCTACCCTCGGGGCCTCCCGCCCGCGCCCGTGGCGCGACCTCCCAGGAGCCCGTCATCGCCGATCGCGTATCCATCCTCGCGGATGTCGCGGAGATCGTGACCCGATCTCACGACCTCCAGGAGACACTCGCCAACGTCACGGACCTCGTGTCGAAGCGGCTCGATGCCGACGTGTGCTCGATCTACACGGTCGATCCCGAGATGAACGTCCTCTCCCTGGCGTCGACGATGGGTCTCGAGGCGAGCGCGGTCGGCAACGTCGAGATGCCCCTCGGAGAAGGGCTCGTCGGCATGGCGGCGAAACGCGGCGAACCCATCGCGATCGAGGACGCCCAGAGCCACCCGAACTACCGCTATTTCCCGGAGACCGGGGAGGAGCGCTTCGCGTCGCTACTGGCGGCGCCCTTGATCGTGCAGGGCGTCGTGATCGGCGTGATCGTGATCCAGACGATGGAGGCCCGTCGCTTCGACGAGCCGGACATCGAGCTGCTGCAGACCTGTGCGTCGCTGCTGGCGCCCGTCGTGATCAACGCGCAGCTGCTCGCCCTGATGTCCACGCCCGCGGACGAGCGCGGCACCGTGGTCGAGAAGATCGCCGCCTCCGAGCGCATCCGGACGCGGCGTCGCGAGGCGGGCGTCCGCGAGCCGCGGGCCGAGAAGAACGTGATGATCCGCGGGCTCGCGACCGCCCGGGGCGTGGCGATCGGTCCCGTGTTCCAGATGGACCGCGACGTCGAGCTCGCGAGCCTCGATTACTCACCGAGCGCCGAGCGGAGCGAGGAGCACGCCCGCTTCCAGCGCGCGAAGGACGTGGCCCTCCGCGAGATCGAGGACATGCGCGACGTCGTGCAGGACAAGTTCGGCCCGGAGTTCGCGGCCGTCTTCCACACGCAGATCCAGATTCTCGAGGACAAGGGCTTCGTGGCGAACGTCGCCCAGGCGATCGATGCGGCTGGGTCGGCCCGAACGGCGCTCGCCCAGGTCCTCGACACCTACCGGCGGACCTTCGAGCAGATCGAGGATCCGTATTTCCGCGAGCGCGGGACGGACATCGCCGACGTCGGCAATCGTGTGATGGAGCGGCTGCTCGGTCTGCGCGACAAGCTCGAGCCGATGAAGCGCGGCTCCGTCGTGGTGGTCGACCAGCTGTTGCCGGCGATCTTCGCGCAGCTCGAGATGGACAAGGTCGCGGCGATCGTCGCGGAGCACGGCGGCCGCACCTCCCACGGCGTGATCTTCGCGCGGACCCTCGAGATCCCGACCGTGACCGGCGCCACCGGACTCCTCGAGGAGGCCCGAGAGGGCGAGACCGCGATCGTCGATGGCGCGACGGGCACGCTCTATCTGTCCCCGGACGACGCGCTGATCCGGGAGTTCGAGCAGGCGCAGCACAACTTCGAGGTCGCAGTCGAGCACCTCGATGCGATGCGCGAGCGCCCGGCGGAGACCCTCGACGGTCGTCGTGTGAAGCTGTCGGCGAACGCGGGGCTGCTCGCGGACCTCCGGCTCGTCGACAAGCACGGCGCCGAGGGCGTCGGCCTCTTCCGGACCGAGCTGCTCGCGCTGGCCCACCGCGGCTTCCCGAGCGAGGAGGAGCAGGAGCAGCTCTATCGCCGGGTGGTCGAGCAGATGGAGCCGCGCACGGTCACGATCCGCACCCTCGACCTCGGCGGCGACAAGGGCATCCCGAACATCGGTCTCGACGACGAGCAGAATCCGCAGCTCGGCTGCCGCTCGATCCGCCTCACCCTCGAGAACCGCCACCACTTCCACGCCCAGCTCCGGGCGATCCTGCGCGCCAGCACCCTCGGCAACGTGCGGCTGCTGCTGCCGATGATCGGGAGCCTGTCCGAGCTGCGCGAGGCGAAGGCCGTGATCGACGAGGTGCGCCTCGAGCTCGAGCGCGAGGGCAGCCGCTTCGACCGCGATCTGCCCGTGGGCATCATGATCGAGGTCCCCTCCGCAGCGATCACCGCCTCGGTGCTCGCCGAGGAGTGCGACTTCTTCTCGATCGGGACGAACGATCTCACCCAGTACACCCTGGCCGTCGACCGTGGCAACGAGCGGGTGGCGCACCTCTACGACTCGCTGCACCCGGCCGTCCTACAGCTGATCGAGATGTCCGTGCGCGCTGCGCGGGACGCGAACATCCCGGTCTCCGTCTGCGGCGAGATGGCGACGAACCCGCTGTCGGTGCCGATCCTCGTCGGCCTCGGGATTGGCGAGCTGTCCGGCACGCCCGCGTCGGTCCCGGTCGTGAAGGAGATCGTGCGCGCGCTCGACTCGAGCGACGTCGAGCAGGACGCGCGAGCGGCGCTCGGCGCGCGCACGGCGGCGGAGGTGCACGTGATCGCGGCGATGCGTCTGCGCTCCGCCGGTCTCGCAGAGCACCCGGACATCGGTGAGTGGCTCGATCAGCTGCTCGAGTCCGCACTCGAGCCGGTCTAGGCAGGCGGGCGAGCGCGACTCGAGCCGGTCTAGGCAGGCGGGCGAGCGCGACTCGAGCCGGTCTAGCTCGAGCCGGTTCCGAGCAGGAGCGCGTCTGCGCGGTGGTGCAGGTCGCTCAGGGTCTGCTCGACCGTGCGGGCGAGGGTCTGTTCGCTCGCGTCGTCGCCCGCGTCGTCACCGACCACGATCGGCTCGCCGTAGGCGACGACCACCCGGGCGAAGGGCAACGGGAGGAGGCTCTTGTCCCAGCTCGAGAGGCGGTGCGCGGGCCGGGCCGAGAACGCGATCGGCTGGATCGGGACGCCGGCGTGGCGGGCGATCGCGACGATCCCGGTCTTGGCGACGCGCGCGGGTCCGCGGGGGCCGTCGACGAGCACGGCGGCGGTCGTGCCGCTCTCGAGGTGCCGCACGATCTGGCGCAGGACCGCGGATCCGCCGCGGCTGCTCGAGCCCCGGGCGGGCTCTTTGTATCCGAGGGCGAGCAGGGCGCTGCGGATGAGGTCGCCGTCGCGACTGCGCGAGACCGCGACGCTGTACCGACGATCCCGGTAGAGCCACGCGCAGGCGACCATCGATTCGTGGAAGAGCGCGGCGAGGCGCGGCGGGTCGGAGGGGCCGGCGGTGCGCGGGTCGTCACCGAGGACCTGGACGCGCCAGGTCGCGCCGAGCGCGCGGAGGAGCGCGCTGGTCGCCAGGCCGAAGAGCCAGAGGCCGAGGCGTGACAATGCGCCGCGGGGGCGCGGGCCGTCTGCCTTCGGCGCGGGGTCGGGCGCGGGCTCCGTCTCGCTCATCGAGGCCGAAGCCTAGGGCATGGTGCCGATTCCGGGTCGGCGGATCGCCCGGTGAAGCGACGAATCCGAGGCTTCCGGGGCCGATGCTGCGCTTCGTGGCGGTGCGGCTCCGGGGTGCGTGTGGTACCCCTAGGCCAGCGCTGGCGCCGTCCCGAGGGGGGTATCCGACACGGTCCGACACGGGATGGACCGTCCTGTTCGCGTCTCGGCCCGCTGAGTGCTGCGTCGACCGCCGGCACGCGCGATTCCACGAAAGCTCCGCTGCGACTCCGGCGAACCATTCGCTGCGACCCTGGGATTCATGAGCGATTCCGTTCTCACCACTGCCCGCAACTTTCTCGACCTGACGAAGCCGCGCCTTCTGCCGATGGTGCTCTTCACGGGTCTGCCCGTGCTCGGTATGGCCGCGGGCGGCTGGCCAAACGCCGGCTTCACGTTCCTGGTCATGACGGGCATCGCGCTCGCCGCCGCGTCGGCGAACACCCTGAACGCCTACATCGAGCGCGACAAGGACGCGCTGATGGAGCGGACGAAGACCCGTCCGCTGCCCGCCGGGTTGATCGCCCCGCGCGCCGCGCTCCTCTTCGGCCTCGCGCTCGGCGTGTTGTCGACGATCCTCCTCTACGCCGTGAGCGGTGCCCCCTCGGCCCTGGTCGGCGTCGCCTCGATCCTCTTCTACGTCTTCGTCTACACAGTCTGGCTGAAGCCGCGCTCCATCTGGAACGCGGTCATCGGCGGCGCCGCCGGCGCGGCCGCCCCGCTGATCGCGGACGCGGCGGTGAACGGCACGATCGGCCCGGCCGGCTGGACGCTCTTCGCGATCGTGTTCTTCTGGCAGCCGCCCCACGTCTGGGCGATCGCGCTCTACCGCAAGGCTGACTACAAGGCCGCCGGCATCCCGATGCCGCCCGAGGTGATCGGCGACGAGGCGACCCGCAAGCGCGTCGTCTGGTACACGGCGGGCCTGCTGCCCGTGACCGTCGCGCCGTATTTCCTCGGCCTCGCGGGTCCGATCTACTTCGCCGTGGCCGTGGCCAGCGGCGCGTGGTTCCTCTACCGCGCGGTGCGCCTCTTCCAGGAGCGCACGGACGAAGCGGCGCAGGGCGTCTTCCGCGTCTCGCTCGCCTTCCTCTTCGCGGTCTTCCTGGCGCTGCTCGTCGATCTCGTCGTCGCGTCGCTCTAGCGCTCGCGGGCGGCAGATTCGGGTACGCTCGACGTTTCGCGATCGCGAGATGTGCAGGAGTCGACCGTGCCCGAAGACGCTTCGTTCCCCCTCCACGGACTCCGTGTCCTCGACCTGTCGACCGAGATCACCGGGCCCTACGCGACGAAGATGCTCGTCGACGCCGGCGCCGAGGTCATCAAGATCGAGGGCCCGGGCGGCGACCCGCTGCGGCGCTTCAGCAGCTCGGACCAGGATCTGTCGGAGCGGGACGGTGCGCTCTTCCAGTTTCTGAACGGTGGCAAGCAGAGCGTCGATTGGGACCTCGATCGCGCAGACGACCGCGAGGCGTTCCTGCGACTCGCCCAGACCGCGGACCTCGTCGTCGAGAGCGGCGGGGCCGGCTGGCTGGAAGCGCGGGGACTCGACTTCGACACCCTGCGCGCGCGCAATCCCGCGCTCAGCCTCGTCTCGGTCTCGCCCTACGGACGCATGGGGCCCTGGGCGGAGCGCCCCGCCACGGACTTCACGCTCCAGGCGGAGGTCGGGAGCACCGCCTATCGCGGTCTGCCCGAACGCGGTCCCGTCTACGCCGGCGGACGGCTCGGGGAATACGGCGCCGGCGCGGCGGTCGCGATCGCGTGCATCGCGACCTGGCGCTCGGCGCGGGCGAGCGGGGTCGGGCTCCACGCGGACGTGTCGATGCTCGAGGCCTTGTGCCTGACCTTCACGACCTATCACGACCTCTTCGGTCAGTTCGTCCCGGACTTCGCGATTCCGATCGCGATCGAGACGCCGTCGATCGAGCCGTGCAAGGACGGCTGGATCGGGCTCTGCACGTACACGGGTCAGCAATGGAAGGACCTGTGTTCGCTGATGGGCCGGCCCGACGTCGGCGAGGACGAGCGCTTCTTCGACGGCTCGGCGCGGATGCAGCACCTCGACTTCATCCTCGAGGTGATCCACGGCTGGACGAAGACGCAGACGAAGGCCGGGGTGACCGAGATCTGTGAGCTGATGCGGATCCCGGTCGCGCCGATCGGCGATGGCAAGAGCGTGCTCGAGTTCGAGCAGCTCACGACGCGTGGGGTCTTCGAGGATCATCCCGACGGGTTCAAGGCACCGCGCGTGCCCTATCAGGTCGCCGGCATGCCGCTCCCGGGGTTCCGTTCCGCGCCGCGTCTCGGGGCCGACCGTGCCTCGATCGAGGCGGCGCTGCCCGAGGCGTCGACGTCGGATGTGCCGATCGACGAGTCGCAGGTGAAGCCGGCCTTCGACGGGCTCCGGGTCGTGGACCTCACCGCGTTCTGGGCCGGCCCCTTCGCCACGTGTCTGATGTCCAGTCTCGGCGCGGACGTGGTGAAGATCGAATCCGTGCAGCGCCCCGACGGCATGCGCTTCGCCGGGGCCGTCCCGTCCGGCGCGCTCTGGGAAACCTCGCCGATCTTCCACGGCGCCAACCTCAGCAAGAAGGGCATCACGCTCAACCTCGACGCGGATGAGGGCAAGGCGATCCTGCGCCGGCTGCTCGAGAACGCCGACATCGTGATCGAGAACTTCTCCGCGCGCGTGATGGAGAATTTCGGCTTCACCTGGGACGTGATGCACGAGATCAACCCGCGCCTGATCTCGGTGCGCATGCCGGCCTGGGGGCTCGACGGGCCGTGGAAGGACCGGACGGGCTTCGCACCGAACGTCGAGCAGGCGAGCGGCCTCGCCTGGATCACCGGCTACGAGGACATGCCACTGATTCCGCGCGGCGTGTGCGATCCGATCGGGGGCATGCACACCGTCGTGGCCGTCGCGATGGCCCTCGAGGAGCGTGAGCGGACTGGAGAGGGGATGCTGGTCGAGTCCTCGCTCGTCGAGCCGGCGCTCAACCTGGCGGCGGAGCAGGTGATCGAGTGGACCGCGTACGGCGAGTTCCTCACCCGGCGCGGAAACCGCGGGCCCGTCGCCTCGCCGCAGGCGGTGTTCGAGACGCGACCCTCCACGCGGGAGTCCCGCTTCGAGAAGCAGCACGTCGCCGTCGCGATCGCGAGTGACGAACAGTGGACCGCGCTTGTCGATGCGCTCGGGCAGCCCGAGTGGGCGATCGATCCGCGTTATGCGAACGAAGCCGGCCGCCGCGAGGGCGAGGACGCGATCGAAGCCGCGCTCGCCGCGTGGTTCGCGGACCGGGACTGCGACGACGTGGTCGATCAGCTCGTCGCGGCGGGCGTTCCGGCGGCGACCCTCGTGAACGGCTACATGATCTCGCCGAACCCGCAGCTGGACGCGCGGGGCTTTCGACATCCGCTCACCCACGCCGTGAAAGGCGAGATGCTCTACGCCGGGTTGCCCTTCCAGCTCTCGAACGACGCGGCGAGCGTCTACGCGTGGGCGGCACCGACGATGGGACAGCACAACGTGGACGTGCTGCAGGGCGAGCTCGGGCTGAACGACGAGGAGCTCGCGGAGCTCGAGGCGAAGCAGGTGATCGGGACGCGCCCGGCCTTCGACGTCTAGCTCGCGCTCGGGCTACGCCCCGGCCTCGATCGCGAGGTCCTCGATCTGGACCTCGAGCTCGGCGAGCACGAGCTCGGACACGTGCAGGGCCTGCGCCTCCGCCGTCGTCGCGAGCGACAGGTCGGGCTTCGGGTCGATCCCGACGCCGACCTTGTTGCACGTCTGGTCGACCAGCCGCACGACGAGCAGAAGTAGATCGGACTCGTCGAAGTCGTCGTCGTGATGAATCTGCACGACGCGCGAGTATTCCTCGGGCAGCTCCCACCGGCGCAGGAGCTCGTCGCCGACGCGGCAGTGGAGCCCCTTCATCGCCTCGTGCACGAAGGTGGGCGTGGTGTCGAAGCTGCTGCCGTGCGCCGTCTTGAGGTCGTCGATCACGACCAGGACGAGCAGCTTGCCGATGTCGTGGAGCAGCCCGGCGAGCATCGTGTGGTTCTTGATCTCCCGGATCTCGAGCCGCGCCGCCAGCCACTCGGTCCCGAGGGCCGTCGCGAGCGCGTGCTCCCAGAGCTTGCGAGCGATCTCGCTGAGCTCCGGGTCGCGGACGCTGTAGGCCTGCTTCTGCGCCACGAGGGTCGCGAGCTCGGCACAGCGCTGGGCACCGGTCCGCATGATCGCGTCGCGCACGGTCACGACCTTGTCGAGGCCACCGTAGAAGGCGGAGTTCGCGAGCCGCAGGAGCTCGCCCGCGAGACCCGGGTCACGCTCGATGATCCGCTCGAGCTCGACGATGTCGAACTCGCCGCTCGAGACCATCTGCCGGATCTCTGCGGAGTTCTGGTCGAAGACGGGGATGCGCGCTTCTCCGGAGGAGATCACGTCCTCCACGATCTCGGTCAGGGACTGGCTCATTGGACGTTTCCGATCAGGCGCCGAAGCTCGGAGAGCGAGCGCGGTGGGTCGAGGCGGGGCAGCATGCGCACGACTTCCGAGATCGTCGTCAGGCCGACGGCAGCCTTCGCGATCCCGTCCTCGAGCAGGCTGACGAGCCCGGTCGATTCCCGGCTGATGCGCCGGATCTCTTGGGAGGTCTTCTTCGTCAGGATCGCGTCGCGCACGGCGGCGTCGAGCACGAGCAGCTCGAACGCCGCGATGCGCCCGCTGTAACCGGTCTGGCGACAGGCGGAGCAGCCTCGCCCGACGCAGAAGTTGGCGTCGACGACCGCGTCGCTGCCGTAGCCGAGACGGCGCAGGTCGGCGGGAGTGGGCTCATAAGGCACGGAGCATTCGGTGCACACGCGTCGGAGGAGGCGCTGGGCCAGCACACTCACGACCGTGGACGAGACCAGGAACGCCTCGACGTTCATGTTGAGCAGCCGGATCAGCCCGCCGATCGTGTCCTCGGTGTGGAACGTGGTGAGCACCTTGTGTCCCGTGAGCGCCGCCTGGACGGCGACGTCCGCAGAGAAATTGTCGCGGATCTCGCCGATCACGATCACGTCGGGGTCCTGCCGGACGATGTGTCGCAGGGTCTCCTCGAAGCTCAGGTCGATCGCCGGGTTGATCGAGCACTGCGCGATCCCGTCGATCACGTACTCGACCGGGTCCTCGGCGGTGATGATGCTGGTCTCGCTGTCGCGGATCTCGTTCACGCAGCTGTAGAGCGTGGTCGTCTTCCCGGAGCCCGTCGGTCCGGTGATCATCAGGACGCCGCTCGGGCGCAGGAGCGCGTCCTCTCGGAAGCGGTTCAGCATGGCCGGGCCCATCGCGATCGTGTCGAGCCCGACCAGCTTGCGGTCGTGGTTCAGCAGGCGCATCACGATCTTCTCTCCGTGTACCGTCACGTACATGGACACGCGGAGGTCGATCTCGTGGCGGTTCCACTCGTAGTAGAAGCGGCCGCCCTGGTGTCGGCGGCGCTCGGCGATGTCGGCCCCGCAGAGCACCTTGATCCGGCTCGAGATGGCCGTCGCCATCGAACGCGGGAAGTCCCGGTAGTGCATCAACACGCCGTCGATCCGGAAGCGAATCGTCAAGCGGTCCTTGCGCGGCTCGACGTGGATGTCGCTCGCAGCGCGGTCGACGGCAGCGCGGAGCAGGGTGTCCACGGCGTCGACGATCGCGGAGTCGTCGAGCTGCTCGCTCTCGGTGATGATGCCCTTCGGATCGATCGCGTGGAGCGCATCGTCGATCACGCTGCGTCGCGACAGCACGGGCACGACGCGGCCACGTCCCCAGGTCTCTTCCGCCGCGCGGAACGCGGCCTGGTTCGTCGGGTCGGAGAACGCGACGACGACGCCATTCTCCTCCTCCCGAAGCGGGACGAAGCCGTGCTCGAGACACCACTGCACCGGCAGACGGGGCGCGTCCGCGTGCGTCAGCTCCGACAGCTCGGGCTCTTCCACGGGAATCGACAGCTGGAGCGAGAGCAGGTCGACGAGCTCGCTCTCGCTCACGAAGTGATGGGCCACGAGAATCTCGCCGAGGCGCCGGCTCTGGCCGTGCTCCTCTTCTTCGCGCTTCTGGATCGCCAGGGCGCGGGAGAGATCGTCCTGGGTGAGGTGGCCGAGCTCGACGAGCAGATGGCCGAGTCGGAGGACCGTTCGGTGTCGGCCGAGGGCCTTACGGACCTGATCGTCGTCGAGGTCGTAGAGCTCCGTCACGACCTGCGTGAGGGGACGCGCGTTCGGCAGCTTGCTGTGTACGCGGTTGGCGTACGCGAGCTGTTCCTCGTCGATCAACCCCTCGAGCACGAAGACGCGAGCGACGTGCGATCCGGGGCCGTCGTTGCGGGACATGAGCGAGTCCTCCGTAACGCGAACGGGTCCAGAGGTGCGTATCGGCCACGCAGCTCGGGAGAGAGATCCGGAGTCCGTCCGAGGTGTGTAGGGGCCTTCGGCCGACGCGAGGCTCGATGGTTCGCCGGATCTTCGGTGTCCCGGGCGGGGTCGCGCTAGGCGGAGGGCGGCGAGTCCGCGAAGCGCTCGACCAGGCGCGCCTTGACGACCTTGCCGCTCGGGTTGCGCGGCAGGGCGTCGAGCATCTCGAGTTGCTCCGGGATCTTCTGACGCATCAGCCCCTGCGCTTCGAGATGCGCGACCATCTCGGCGAAGGTGAGCGCCCGCGTGGCATCTGCGAGGCGAACGACCGCGCAGGCCCGCTCCCCGCGTTCCGCGTCCGGCAGGCCGATGACGGCGACCTCCGCGATCGCCGGGTGATCCGAGAGCAGGGCCTCGACCTCGGGCGCGCTGATGTTCTCGCCCTTGCGGATGATGACGTCCTTGCGGCGGCCGCTGATCACCAGGAAGCCGTCGGCGTCGAGGTGTCCGAGGTCGCCGGTGTCGAACCAGCCCTCGTCGTCGAAGGCCTCGCGATCGAGCTTCTCGTCCATGAAGCCCTTCAAGAGCTGCGGCGCCTTCACGCGCACGGCCCCCGTCGTTTCGGCCAGCACTTCCCGCCCGTCCGGGGCCGCGATTCGGATCCGCGTCTCGGGATGGGTCGGTCGGCCTTCCGTCGACACGCGCTTCTCGAGGGGGTCGTCGTGGCGAACCATCGTGATGACCGGGCATTCGGTCATGCCGTAGGTCGAGAGGATGCCGAGACCCCCCAGCTCTTCACGCGCGGCGTCGTGGAGCGCGCGGGGCGTCGGCGCGCCGCCGCCATACAGGGCGACGAGGTCCGGGAAGATCGGCTCCGCTCCCGCCGCGCGCTGGGCTTCGACGTAGGCGCGGTAGAAGACCGCGCCGGCGCCGGCGTGCGTCACGCCGTGTTTGGCCAGGAAGGGAATCGTCGACGTCGGATCGAACTGCTCGACGACGAGCTGCGTCGATCCGGCGAAGAGCGTCGAGGTGAGGGCGTTCGCTCCGCCGAGATGGGTGACCGGGAAGACGACTCCCGTGCGCGCGCCGGGGCCGATGCCCAGGGCCGAGGCGAGACCGCGCGAAGAGATCAGGATCGATTCGTCGGTGTGCCGCGCGCCCTTGGGATCGGAGGTCGTGCCTGACGTGTAGAAGATCCAGCGGAAGCGGTCGCCGCGATCCGTCGCGAGTGGGAGTGATCCGGGATCGGCGTCGGGAAGCGTCGATCCGACGTCGAGGGTCCGGAGCTCCGGTCGCTCTCGCGTGAGGTCACGGGCGAGCGCGCCGAAGTCGAAGTCGCGATGGGTGCTGGGAACGAGCAGCCAGCGGGCGCCGGTCTGGTCGAGGCAAAACTCGATCTCGCGTCGTCGGTAGATCGGGACGAGCGGGTTCTGCACGGCGCCGAGGCGCGCGAGCGCGACCATCAGCACGAAGGCGGAGAGGCGCGTCGGGAGCAGCCAGGAGACGACGTCGTCCTCGCGAACGCCCTGCGTGTGAAGACCCGCGGCGACGCGCTCAGCGTCGGATCGCAGGCCCTCGAAGGTGAGGTGGCGTCCCGCTTCGTCGATCGCGAAGAGCGCGTCCGGCGACGCCGCGGCACGGGCCTCGACCAGGCGCCATAGCGTCGGGGCTTCGATCACGTCGCGCTCCGGAGGCGATCGAGGGCATCGCGGACGAGCGCATCGTCGCCGGGGTCGACCGGCACGGGGAAGGTGACGGCCCGCGCGAGGCCCGCATAACGCTCGGCCAGGAGCGAAGCGAGCGCCGCGTAGGGCGCGCTCGGCACGAACGCATCGAGCATCTCGTCGTCGACGATGCGCGCGAGATCGTCCCAACGCCCCTCGCGTACCCAGCCGTGGAGTCGTTCGCCGCGCTCCCGCCAGCCGTAGAGCTCGAGCGCACGCCAGTAGCTGGGCGTCGAGAGCAGCGTCGCCAGCAGCCGTCGGTGCTCCTCGCGCCGCTTCGTGACCGCCGCCTCGTCGCGGCCGGTCGCGCAGAGCGGGTTGGCGACGACGAAGACGTTCTCTGGATCCCGCGCCGTTCGGGCGGCGCCCCGCGCGAGGTCGGGCCGCGCTTGCTCGCGGAGCGCGCGCGGACAGGCGCTCGTCGGATGGGTGTGCAGACCGTCCGCGATCTCACCTGCCAGGGCGACCATGTTGGGTCCGATCGCGGCCAGTCGGATCCGGATCGGGTGATCGCCCGGTACCACCCGATCGAGGGGCGGCGGGCTCGTGTAGGGCTGCATGCGATCGAAGCGGTAGTGCTCGCTCTCGAAGTCGAGCGGTTCGCCGTGCTGCCAGCAGGCGAAGATCGCGCGGAGGGCGGCGACGTAGTCCCGCATGCGGGGCGCGGGGGCCGTCCACGGTGTCGAGAAGCGCGAGACGATGTTGCCGCGGACCTGAGGGCCGAGGCCCAGGGAGAAGCGCCCGCCCGAAGACGCCATGAGGTCCCACGCGGCGACCGCGACGACCATGGGGCTGCGCGGAAACGCGATCAACGCGGTCGTCGTGACGTGGATCCGCTCGGTGGCTTCGATCGCGAGCGCGGCGGCGGCGATCCCGTCGTGGACGAGGTCGGGGACGCAGAGGGTGTCGAATCCCATCGCTTCGATCCGGCGCGCCTCGTCGCCCACGCGCGAGAGCGGCGTGTAGAGATCGAGGTTGGCCCAGGCTTCGAGCATCCCCACGATGCTAGCGCCGTGGCGCGCCAGTGACGGGCGCAGTGACTGGTGTCACACCGGTCGGTGTCGGTCGGGTCAGGAAGCGGGCCGACGTCTGCGTGACGCAGCGCACCGCGCGGATCACACGAGCGTGAGAACGTGCCTCCGCAAGGAGGAACCCCAATGCGTTTCGCACTCTCTCACTTCATCGTGCTGATCGGCCTGGTGGCCGCTTCGGTCGCCTTCGCGGGCGAGCAGGAGTCGGCCGAGGCCGACGCGGCGACGACCCCGCCGATCGAGGCGGGGCCGGCCGACACGGAGGTCGCCGCACCGGCTGCGCCGGACATGCCGGCGCCGGACTCCGATGCGTCCGACGATGCCGCGGCCGACGAGCAGTAGGTCGCAGCCCGTTCTGCGAGGTGGCCGGGGAGCGAGCCGGCCGCCTCGCGGAACACGCTCGCGCGGGCCGAGCGCTCAGGCGTCCGGCAGCTCGGACAGGAAGCTCTCCGCCTCGCGGATCGACGCGTCGATGTCGCGGATCAGGCTGGCGACGTCGTTCTCGATCTCGCCGACCGTGCCTTCGAGCGCGGCGATCGCCCGCGCGTTCAGGCTGTGCTTCATGAAGAGCACCTGATCGCGGAAGGCGTTCAAGACGGGCGGCATCTTCGCTTCGGCCCGCTTCATCGCGCCGATCAGTCGCTGGTAGCGCTTCTTCGTATCCCGCAAGCTCTGTTCGCTCTGCCGGCGGAGCGAGGGGCGCTGGATCAGGCCGATCTCCTGCTGCCATTCGGCGAAGAGGTCGGCGGCCACCTCCTCGATCGAGTCGATTCGGTCGCTCACGTCCTCGGCGCGCGCGACCGCGTCCTCGTAATCGCCGTTCAGCTGGTTGTAGACCTTCTCGAAGTCGCCGCCGTCGTAGTTCGCGGCCTCCTTGAAGCGCTCGTAGGTCGACTTGATCTGCTCCTGCGCCTCTTCCTGATCGTCCTGGCCGGCTTCGATCCGGCTGCGGAGGATGTCGCGCTTGTGCTGCCCGAACTGCTCCATCGCGCTGTAGTAGGCGGTGGTGCAGCCAGAGAGGGCGACGACGAGGGCGAGTGCGCCGAGAAATCGCATCGATGGGCTCCGATCCCGATCAGCCGCGCATCGCGCGGAAGGCGTCGCGGACTTCGCCGACGAAGAGCTCGGGCTGCTCGAAGGCGGCGAAGTGGCCGCCCTTGTCGAGCACGTTGTGATAGGCGAGCTGCTTGTAGCGCGCCTCGCACCATCGCCTCGAAGATTTGAAGATCTCGTGCGGGAAGATGCTCACACCGACAGGGACGTCGACTTCGAGCATCGGCGGCGAGTTGAAGCTCTCCCAGTAGAGCCGTGCCGACGAGGCACCGGTCGCCGGCCACCAGTAGAGCATCACGTTGTCGAGCATCTCGTCCCGGGTGAGGGCGTTCTCGGGGTGGCCGTTGCAGTCGGTCCAGCTCCAGAACTTCTCCATGATCCAGGCGGCCTGACCGACCGGCGAGTCGACGAGGCCGTAGCCCAGGCTCTGAGGTCGAGTGCTCTGTTGCTTCGAGTAGCCGGAGTCCTTGTCGTTGTAGTGCTGCATTCCGGCGAGCGCCGACTGCTCGAGCTCCGTCAGGTCGTTCATCGACTCTTCGGTCGGCGGCGCGATCGCCATGTTGAGGTGGATGCCCATGCAGCTCTCGGGGTGCTGGCCGCCGACGCAGGTCGTGACCATCGCGCCCCAGTCCCCGCCCTGCGCGAGGTACTTGTCGTAGCCGAGGCGCTTCATCAGCGTGTCCCAGGTGTCCGCGATCTTGCCCACGCCCCAGCCCGTGTCGGTCGGCTTGTCGGAGAAGCCGTAGCCCGGGAGCGAAGGGCACACGAGATGGAACGCGTCCTCGGCGTTCCCGCCGTGGGCGGTCGGGTTCGTGAGGGGATCGATCACCTTCTGGAATTCGACGATCGATCCGGGCCAGCCATGGGTCATGACGAGCGGCGTGGCATTCTCTTCGGGAGACCGCACATGGATGAAGTGGATGTCGAGCCCGTCGATGTTCGTCTTGAACTGCGGGAAGCGGTTGAGGAGGGCCTCGCGCTCCTTCCAGTCGTACTCGTTCTGCCAGTACTCGCAGACTTCCTGTACGTACGAGAGAGGGATGCCCTGCTCCCAGTCGTCGACCGTCTCCTTGTTGGGCCACCGCGTGCTCGCGAGGCGCTGCTTCAGGTCGGCGATCTCCGCGTCGGAGATGTTGATTTCGAAGGGGGTGATCTCGCTCATGCAGCGCTCCACGTGAAGGGGATGTTCGGGGAAGGGCGATGATGGAAGATGGGACGCGCGCCGTCGAGGGGTCCGGGGTCTCGCAATGCGGTCGCGAACCAAGATCCTGGAATCGCTGGGATTTCCCTCGCGAAAGGCGCTAAGCGGCGGCGGTCGCGCGCTGGACTGCTGCCATGAACGCCGAGAGCTTCCGTGCGTCGAGCCGACCGTCGGTGCGGATGCCGTTGCAGAGATCGACGCCGGCCGGCCGCACCCGCGCGATCGCCTGCTCGACGTTGTCCGGGCGGAGGCCGCCGGCGAGATAGACGGGGCAGCGTGCGGCGGAGGCGACCCGCGCGGAGAGCGCCCAGTCGTGGGTGCGACCCGTACCACCGAGCTCCCTGGTCGCGGCGTCCGGATTGCCGGTGTCGAGGAGCAGGGTGTCGACGTCGCCCGCGACGGACAGGGCGAGCGTGACGTCGCCGTCCGATCGCATGTGGACGACCTGCACGAGGGTCGTGTCGGGCAGCGCTGCGCGCAGCTCCGGGTAGACCTCGGGCGCGACGCGGTCGACGAGCTGGACCGTGTCGACGCCGGTGCGTCGGACGTGGTCGACGATGCCCGCGGCGGTGGTCTCGGCGGTCAGCAGGAAGCGTCGCGGGGGCGGGGCGACCGCGCGGGTGATCTCGAGGATGCGGTCGTCGGGAATCGGGCCGACGCCCGAGGGCATCTCGGCGACGAGGCCGAGGTCCGTCGCGCCGTGTTCGATCGCGAGTCGGGCTTCGGCGATCGAGGCGATGCAGCAGGTCTTGACGCGGATCACGGCGGGCTCCGGAGCGGGCGCCCGCAGACTAGCTAGACCTTCCGCCAGCTGTCGGGTCCCGGATCGCGTCCTTCGGCCGTCCCCTGGAGGCGGCCCAGGTAGTGGGTCCAGCCGCGGCCGTGGCCGTCGCGGTCGTCCTCGCTCCCGAAGCCGTGGTGGCGGAGCTCGAGGCGTGTACCGGTTTCGGTCTCGAAGAGTGTGAACTCGAGCGTCGTCACGCCTGGCTCGTCGAAGCCCCAGGTCATCACGAGGCGCTTCGGCGGCTCCATCTCGACGATCTCGCCGCGCGTCACGTCGACGCCGGTGATGTCGAAGCGAAAGGCGCCGCCCGGTCGCGCGTCGATCTCGGCGTCGATGCAGTGCCAGCGCTCGAGCAGCTCCTTCTCGGTCAGGAAGCGATAGACGAGCTCGGGGCTCGCCTCGATCTCGATCGTCTGCCTCAGCTCGAAGGATTCGTCGGCCAAGTCAGGCCCCCTGGTCCATGTCGTATGCGAGCTGGGGGAACCAGTTCGCGGGGCGCCCCTCCGGCGTCAAGTCGAAGAGGTTCCACAAGGGGAAGACCATGTCGACGTGGCGCGGCTGCTGTCCCGCCTCGCTGTCGGCGAAGAACATCTCGGTCGACCAGAAGTGTCGGATCGCGTCGCCGTCACGCCGGAAGACGTTGAACATCGGGATCTGCGCCCCGTTCGGCGCCTCGGACAGATAGTCGACGTGGTAGTCGTTCTTCAGGCTCGAGAGCAGACGGAGCTCGTTCCAACCTCGCTGGTCCGCCCAGTCCATCACCTGGGCGATCGAGCCGCGCGCGACGACCGCGAGGTTGACCTGGCCGCGAACGTGGCGCGCGACGCCGTTCAACGAGTCGAGGAACGACGTGCACATCGGACACGGGTTCGCGCCCTCCGCGTACATGAAGCTGTAGAGGACGAGGCTCTTGCCGGGGAGCGTGAACAGGTCGGAGAGAGCCACTTCGCGCGTGTCGCCGCTCGCGCGGTCGCTTTCCTCGAAGACGTAGTCGACGGGAATCTCCCCTCCCGATGGCAGCGCGCGCCGGAGCGCCGCCACACGTTCGACTTCGCGCCGCAGCTCCTTCTCGGCCTCGAGCAGCTCGAGGCGCGCCTTGCGATACGTGTCGTCCTCGCCGGGGAGGCTCGGTCCTTGGTTCGCTGACATGGTCGTCTCCTTGCTAGTCAGTTTGGTTGCGGCGCCGCGCCCGGCGCTCCTCTAGCTCGGCCGCGTCCTTGAGCCGCGTGAGTCGGTCGCGCCAGAACGCCTCGAGCACCGGCTCGAGGCCCGCGAGGGATTCGCGGTTCGCGCGATAGAGCCGCCGCCGTCCTTCGCGCCGCACGTCGACGAGCCCCCCTTCACGCAGGACCCGGAGATGGAACGAGATCGCCGGCTGGCTCACGTCGAACGCGTCGACGAGCTCGTTCACCGAGCGCTCCTCATCCCAGACGAGCCGGAGCAGCTCGCGTCGCATCGGCTCGGCCACGAGGGCCATTGCGGTGGGGGCGGCGTTGGGGGTCGTCACCATGGATCAATGCATAAGTGGTCATTTATATGTTGTCAACCTGGCCGGACGAGGCCGTTGCGCCCGCTGTGCTTCAGCGCCGGAGCGGGCGGAAGAAGGCGCGCACTTCCTCCACGAGGTCGTCCGGCACTTCCATGGCGGGGAAATGCCCGCCGCGCTCCATGACGGTGAAGCGATGGATGTCGAAGTGCGGCTCGCAGAGCGCACGCGGCGGCCGGTTCACTTCGTTGAACGCTGCGACGCCCGTCGGGACTTCGACCCCCGAGTAGGCGGGCGGCCCGGTCATCGGCCCGAAGCTCTCGTAGTAGAGGCGCATCGAGCTCCCGATCGTGTTCGTCACCCAGTAGATCATCACGTTCGTGAGCAGCTCGTCCTTCGTGTAGACCGACTCGAGATCCCCGTCGCAGTCGCTCCAGCGTCGCCACTTCTCGACGATCCAGGCGGCGAGACCCGACGGTGAGTCCTGCAACCCGAACGCGACGCTCTGCGGTTTCGTCGATTGCAGCTGGACATAACCCCATTCGCGCGCGCGATAGGCCTTCACCTCCTCCCACCACGCGCGGTGCTCGGCCGAGAGTGTGGCCTCGTCGATCGGTGGGGCGAGCATGTTGTAGTGCAGGCCGATCAGGCGCTCGGCGTGGCGCGTGCCGAGCCCCGTGTTGACCGCGGCGCCCCAGTCGCCGCCCTGGGCGCCGAAGCGGTCGTAGCCGAGGACGTCGGTCATGAGCCGCGCCCAGACGTCGGAGATCCGATTCGTGTCGAATCCGCGCTCGCGTGGCTTGTCGGAGAAGCCGTATCCCGGGAGCGAGGGCACGACGACGTCGAAGGCATCGGCCGGATCGCCACCGTGGCTCGCCGGGTCCGCGAGCGGACCGATCACCTTGTGCATCTCGTAGAAGCTGCTCGGCCAGCCGTGGGTCACGACGAGCGGCATCGGGTTCGGCCCGGTCCCCTTCACGTGCACGAAGTGCACCCCGAGCCCGTCGACGTCGGCCCGGTACTCGGGCAGGGCGTTGAGCGCGGACTCGTGTGCGCGCCAGTCGTAGTCGGCCCGCCAGTAGGCGCAGAGCTCGCGCGCGTAGTCGAGACTCGTGCCGTAGTCCCAGCCGGCGCCCGGGAGCGCGTCGGGCCACCGCGTCGTGGCGAGGCGAAGGCGGAGATCGTCGAGCACGGCGTCCTCGACCTGGATCCGGAAGGGCTGGGGATCGCGCGTGCTCATCCCAGGATGCTGCGCAGCACCTGCCCGGGCAGTCGGTCGAGCTTGCCGACGACGGACTCGGCGTCGCGCCGCGTCGCGACGCCGGCCACCAGGATGTGATCGATCCCGGACGGTTGGTCCGCGGTCAGTCGCTCACCGCCGGCCGGGAAATCGAAGGCGCGCCGCTCAGGACCTGGCGAGAGGTTGTCCCAGTCGAGCACGACGACGTCGGCGACGCGCCCGACTTCGAGGGTGCCGCGATCGTGGAGGCCCGCCACGCGCGCGACTTCGCCGCTCACCTTGCGGATGCCGTCCTCGACCGACATGAGCTCGCGGTCCCGAACCCAGCTCGACAGGAAGTCCGTTGGCATGACCGCGTCGCAGATCTGCCCGACGTGCGCGCCGGCGTCCGACAGGCCGAGCACGCAGCCTTCGCCGCGAAGCAGATCCGTCACGCCTTCGACGTCGTCGTTCGCGAAGACGATCTCGAAGCGGGTGTCGAGACTCTCCTCGAGGGCCAGGTCGCAGACGACGTCCCAGGGCGTCCCGCCGCGCTCGCGCGCGAGGTCGTCGACGGAGCGGCCAATGAGGTCGGCGTGCACATCGGACTCGGCGATGGTGAACGTCGCCCAGCCCGGATCGATCCACTCGCCGGAGGAGAACTCGGCCATCACCCTTGCACGCCAATCGCGGTCGGCGAAGACCCGCTCGCGCTCGTGCTCGGGCGTCGCCACGAGGTCCTTGAACGACGGCATCTGGTAGAAGGAGGTCGGCTCGCGCATGACGATGCGCTGGACGATCGGGCGGCAGGTGACCTGGACCGAGACGTCGGCGCCCGCGGCGCGGCCGGCGAGATGTTTGGCGAGCTTCTCCCGGAACGGCGCCCGGGACTTCCAGGCCGCGGGGTAGGTCAGGATGGAGGACCAGTTGAGGACGCGGCCGATGCGCTGCTGGAGGGGGTACACCCAATCGAAGTCCTCGCCTGTCGCGACGTGCAGCACACCCTGTTCGATCTCGCCTGCGACCGCGAGGAGCGCCTCGACCTCGGCCTGACTCGCAGCGACGGACGGCACCGGCCGCCCACCATCGCCGAGATGAAAGCCGGCGCGATCGGAGGAGAAGCCGAGGGCGCCGGCGCGGAGCGAATCCGCGACGACCTGCTTCATCTCAGCGACCTCTGCCTCGGTCGCTTCGCGTTCGTAGGCCTCGTCGCCCAGGACGTAGAGCCGAACCGGGGTGTGGCCTACGAAGCCCCCGAAGTGGATGCCGAGCCCGCGATCCTCGATCGCGTCGAGATATTCGCCGTAGGTCTCGAAGTTCCAGGTGACGCCCGCTTCGAGGGTCGCGACCCGCATGTCCTCGACCTTGTCGAGGGTACGCATGAGGGAAGCGCGGTCGCGCGCCTTGGTCGGCGCGATGCTGTAGCCGCAGTTGCCGGCGACGACGCTCGTCACGCCTTGATGGCTCGAGGGCTCGAGCGTCGGATCCCACAGGACCTGTGCGTCGTAGTGGGTGTGGATGTCGACGAAGCCCGGGGTGACGAGGCGTCCGCTCGCGTCGATCTCCTCGCGCGAGCGAACGGTGTCGGCGATCTCGCTGATGTGACCGTCGGTGATGCCGACGTCCGCGCGCCGTGCAGGCGCGCCCGTTCCGTCGACGACCATTCCGCCTCGAATCGCCCGATCAGCCACCTTCGCCTCCGTCAATCGTCCTGGTAGATCACCGCTTGCCCGTGCGGCTCGAACTTCGTGATCGCGCGGGTGAAGCTCTCGATCGTCCACTCGCCTTCGGCGGCGGCGTCTTGCCCGACCTCGAGCGGGTCGAAGAGGCCGACGCGCTCCTTCTCGACGTAGAAGATCTCGCCGTTCCAGCGGTCGGCCTCCGGATGGCAGAGCGCCGTGATCAGCCGCGCGATGTTCTCCGGGGGTTGCATCGCCGCCGCGAGCCCGGCCGCCATCTTCGATCCGTCGCCGCCCTCGTCGCGAAAGCGTTCGATTGCCGTCGTGACCATGCGCGTCTCGGTCGAAGCAGGGTTGACCGCGTTGACGGTCACGCCGAATTCTCCGAGCTCACGGCTCGCGACGTTGGTGAGTCCGAACACGCCGCCCTTGCCCGCGCCGTACGCTGCCTGCCCGGCGACGCCGATCAGCCCAGCCCGGGAGACGAGGTTCACGATCCGGCCGAAGCCGGCGTCCTTCATGAACGGGCTCACCGCGCGCATGCAGTAGAACGTGCCGTGCAGATGGCTCGCCACGACGCGATCGAAGAGGGCGGGGTCGTGCTCCCAGATCGGAGAGCCTGCGGAGAGCCCCGCGTTGTTCACGAGGATGTCGATCCGGCCAAAGCGGTCGATGGCGGTCGCCGCGATCCGTTCGGCGCTCTCCCAATCCGCAACCGAGTCGGCGTTCGCGATCGCCTCGCCGCCGGCGCCCTCGATCTCCGCGACGACCGAAGCCGCCGGGGTCGAATCCGGGTCGGTGCCGTCGAGCGCGCCGCCGAGGTCGTTCACCACGACCTTCGCGCCGCGTCCGGAAAGCGCGAGCGCCGTCGCGCGACCGATGCCACGGCCGGCGCCGGTCACGATCGCCACGCGTCCTTCGAGGTGTCCTTGCATCGCGGCTCCCTGCAGGATCCGCCGACACCACGTCGTCGCGGCGGGCGGGAGATCAAGCGTAGCGAGGTGACGCCGGGTGCGAACGCCGGGATCGCTTGCGCGAGGAAGGGGTGCGGGTACAGTGGACGACATCTCAGGGCGGGGTGGAAGTCCCCACCGGCGGTATGCGGCGCGAGCGCCGCGAGCCCGCGAGCGCTGGACGCGCGATGCGCGTCCGGGTCAGCAGATCCGGTGAGAGGCCGGAGCCGACGGTGATAGTCCGGATGAAAGAGATGATCGTCGGGGGACGCGACGCGCACGTGCGCGCCGGGCCTCCTCGCGATCGGTGCGCTCTGGGTGTTCGTGAGGACACGTGCCGAGTGAAAGCGCGGCACACGGGACGAGCGCCCGATCGATGAGGAGAGTCCGATGACACCCACTCGTTATGCATTCGTGAAAGCCAGCTGGCATTCCGACGTCGTGAACGAGGCCCTGGCGGGCTTCGGTGAGATCGTCGGGACCGAGAACGTGGACGTCTACGACGTCCCGGGCGCGTTCGAGATCCCGCTCGTGTCTCGGGATCTGGCCCGGACGGGGCGCTACGCCTCGGTCGTGGGCTGCGCATTCGTGGTCGACGGCGGGATCTACCGCCACGACTTCGTCGCGTCGACGGTCGTCGAAGGATTGATGCGCGCGCAGATGGACACCGACGTGCCCGTCCTGTCGATCGTGCTGACGCCGCACAACTACCAGGAGACCGACGTCCACAACGACTTCTTTCAGGCACACTTCGTCGAGAAGGGCCGGGAGGCGGGCCGCGCGGCGCAGGCGATCGAGAAGACGCGCGCGGCGATTCGGGGCGGCTGAACGCGCCTCAGCCGTTGGCGTTCGACGGAGGCTCGGCGAGGGGAAGCGAGACGCTGATGGTCGTGCCCTCGCCCGGGCTGCTCTGGATCGCGAGCAGCCCGCCGTGGTCGGTGATCACGCCGTGGGCGACGGACAGGCCGAGGCCCGTGCCTCCCGCGTCGAGTCGGGTCGTGAAGAAGGGGTCGAGCACCTGCTCGACCTCCGCCCGCGACATCCCTCGGCCGTCGTCGCGGATCCGGACCGTCGCGTGTCGCGCGGACCGCGTGGCGCTGACGGCGACGCAGTGTTCGCCGTCGAAGGACTCGCAGGCGTTGCGCAGCACGTTGAGGAAGGCCTGCTCGAGCTCGATCGCGCTGGCTACGATGGGGATCGGGCTCTCGACGCCGCTGCGGTCGAGCACCGTGTTCCGGGCCGAAGCATAGCGTTCCGTCAGGTCGCAGGCGCGCTGGAGAATGGCCGCGAGGTCTTCGGGGCCTTTGCGGGTCGGTTCGTTTCGCGCGAACTGCAACATGCTCGTCACGATCCGTCCGCAGCGGCGCGCCTGCTCGACCGAGTTCTCGAGGGCGTCGCGCCATGCGCGATCACGTCCGGGATCGTCTTCGCCGGCGCCGAGGGCGTACTCCGCAGACATCTGGATGGAGCCGATCGGATTGTTGATCTGGTGGGCGATGCCCGCGGCCATCGTGCCGAGGGAGGCCAATCGCTGCGCCTCCTTGAGCTCGTGGATCGACGCGTTGAGCTCTTCCGTGCGGCTGCGCACGAGATCCTCGAGATCCTTCCGAACGGTCTCGCGCTCGCGCTCGTCGGCCACCCGCGCCGTGATGTCCCGGCTGGTCACGACGATGCGCTGTTCTCCGTCGGCGCCGACGAAGCGCCGGAAGATCGCTTCGAGGGTGACGGGACGGCCGTCGGCGTGACGGGCGAGGAAGATGTGGGTTTGGCCGTCCACGTCGTCGGAATCGCGAGCGAAGACCGACTCGGACGGCGGTGCGAAGGCGAGGACGCTCGCGGGGCGGCCGATGAGGGCCTCGGGCTTTTGACCGAGCAGCGTCAAATGAGCCGGATTCGCATAGAGGATCGTGCCGTCCGTATCGAGCTCCGCGATCAGGTCGCTCGTCTGCTCGGTCACTTCGCGGTAGCGGGCTTCGATGTCGCTGCGCGCGGCGTCCGAGCGCTCCGCTTCGCGGCGAAGCGACTCCAGTCGATTCGTCGCGAGCGCGATCAGCGCGCCGGTCATGAGGCTGCCGATCAAGATGCCGGTCACGGTCCAGACATAGACCGCGGGGGGGTCGGGCAGACCCGAGCGACCGGTCGTCGACTCGAAGAGGGTCGCTGCGGCGATCGCGGGAAAGCCGATCGCGAGGGCGCGCTCCCAGAGCGTGTGATCGCGCCCGCGCGGAAAGAGCAGGGTGACGACGCAGGCGATCACGCCGGCGACGATCACGCCGCTTCCGATCGCTTGCGAGGTATTCGGGTCGATCAGCGGATGGATCACGACCCGAGCGAGCGCGACGGCGAAGGTGCACGCGACGAGCTTCGGGACGTAGCGCTGAGAACGGTCGGTGAATTTCGAGACGCCGAAGAAGAGGAGCGCCGCGAACGAGGTGTCGAAGATCGGCACCAGCGATCCGACCATCGGAACTTCCCGCGAGAGGGAAGCGGCGAGCCCTGAGGCGTAGAGGCACGACCAGGCGGCCGCCCAGGCGTGTCCCCCGTGGTTGCGTCCGAGTCGGACCATTGCCGTCGCGAGTGCGACGAGGAAGATGGCCCCCACTACGAAGAACGCCTGTTCGCTCAACGACTCCCCCGATCGTCGAAGCGAGGATATCGGGAATTGCCTCCGTCTCCCAACTCAGCGACCGGGAATCAAGATGCGAGCGATCCAGTCAGGCGTCGCCACGAGAGGTCGGAACCGGGGACTTGTCGAGGGGAAGGGTCACGGTGAGCGTCGTGCCCACGCCTTCGTCGCTCTCGATGGTAAGAGTGCCGCCGTGGTCGGTCACGACGCCGTGGGCGACCGAGAGCCCGAGACCGGTGCCGCCGACGTCGAGGCGCGTCGTGAAGAAGGGGTCGAGCACCCGGTCGATGTCCTGCTGCGCGATGCCCCGGCCGTCGTCGGCGATCCGCACGATCGCGTGATGCTCGTCGTGCTCGGCGCTGATCTCGACCGTGTGGCGCTCGTCGGAGGACTCGCAGGCGTTGCGGATGATGTTGAGCAGCGCCTGCTCGAGTTCGATCGCGCTCCCCAGGACCGGGAGTCGCTCGTCGAGACCGCGCGTCGCGAGCGTCGCTGCGTTCGCGCTCGCATAACGACTCGTGAGGTCGCTCGCGTGGCGGGCGATCGCTGCGAGGTCTTCGGGTTGCTTGCTGGTCGGCTCGTTGCGCGCGAACTGGAGCATGTTCGAGACGATCCGACCACATCGCTTCGCCTGTTCGACCGCGTTCTCGAGCGCGCTCCGCCACGACGCGTCACGGGCCGGATCGTCGTCGCCGCTTCCGAGGGCGAATTCGGCGCCCATCTGGATCGAGCCGATCGGGTTGTTGATCTGGTGGGCGATCCCGGCGGCCATGGTGCCGAGGGACGCGAGGCGATTCGCCTCCTCGAGCTGTCGTAGAGAAGTCCGGAGCTCCTCCGTACGCGATTCGACGAGCGCCTCGAGGCGGGCGTTCAGGGCCTCCCGGTCGCGCTCCTGCGCGGCGCGTGCGGTGATGTCCCGACTGGTGATGACCGTCCGGATCTCGCCGCTCGGATGCCGAACGGGGTGGAAGCTGGATTCGAGGGTAACCGGGCGGCCGTCGTCGCGATGGCGGAAGACGAGGATCTGCGAGTTCGGGCGATCGCTCGTCTGCTCGGGGTCCGGAATGTCGTGGGGCCCGGGCGCCATCTGGATCATGCTGCCCGGCCTGCCCACCACGTCGGCGGGCTCGAGTCCGAGGATCGTGTGGTGGGCTGGATTCGCGTAGAGGATCGTGCCGTCCTCGCCGATCTCGGAGATGAGGTCCGTCGAGGTGTCCGTGATCTCGCGGTAGTGGGAAGAGAGCTGTTCGTGAAGCGAGGTCGCGCGCTTCCGCTGCAGGCTGAGGAAGGCGCTGATCTTGACCGCGGCGATCACCACGCCGGCGATGAACCACAATCCGATGCCGGTCGTGAGCGGGATCCCGAGCTCCGGGGAGAGCGCGTCCACCCACGACACGATCGCGATCGTCGGAAAGGTGAACGCGAGGGTCTGTGCGGAAGACGAGTGCTTCCCCGAAACGGGTCTCAGGAAGAGCGCACAGGAGAGCGCGACACACACCGTGCACGCCACCGAGCCCAGCGCGCGATTCGCGAGCTCGGGGAGGAGGGGATAGGCGAGTATGCGAAGGGGAAGGATCGCGAGAACCGCGAGGGTGGCTGCGCGAGGCGGTCGGGCCGTGCCCCGCGTGAAGCGCCAGGCGCCGTACACCAGGAGGATCGAGAAGAGTGATCCGAGCACCGTGTAAGCGGGGATCAGGGCGGGAATGGATTCCGCGAACGTGCGGCTGGCTCCGGACGCGACGAGACACGTCCAGGCGAGTCCCCACGAACGACCACCTGCACCCCTCCCGAAGAATCCGGAGAGGCAGGCGATGGCGACAACGAAGAAGCCACCAAAGACATAGATCGTCAGTGCGTCCAGAACTCGCCCCGCGGCTACAGCGATTCGCGGCCGGGTGTCGCCGGTGTCGGACCCCGCCAGCCGCGCCGCAGTCTAGCGTCCGGCGGCCGTGTGCACCTAAGGGAGGGCATGACTCAGCCGACGATGTTGACCAGTCGTCCCGGGACGACGATCACCTTCTTAGGGTCTCGCCCCCCGAGGCTCTTCTGCACGTTCTCGACAGCCAAGGCCGCCGCCTCGATCGCCGCATCGTCGGCGTCGGCCGCGACCTCGATCTCGCCGCGCTTCTTGCCGTTGTGTTGGACGACGAGGGTCACCGTGTCGGCGACGAGCAGGCTCTCGTCCGCCTCCGGCCAGGTTTCGTAGGCGAGGCTCCCGTCGTGGCCGAGCAGCGACCAGATCTCCTCGGCCAGGTGCGGCGCCATCGGCGACAGAAGCAGCACGAAGGTCTCGGCGCTCTCGCGCGGGAGCGCGCCGTCCTTCGTGATGTCCCGGGCGAACACCATGAGCTTCGAGATCGCGGTGTTGAAGCGCATGCTCTCGAGGTCTTCGGTCACGCCAGCGACCGTCTCGGCGGTGAGGCGACGCTGTGCGTCGTTGCCGGCGCTCGCGACCGGAGGGACGAACTGCTCGGCCTCGTCGTCGCCTTCGGAGGACGAGCCTTCGGCGGAATGAAACAGGCGCCATGCTCGCTGCAGGAAGCGGTAGATGCCCTGGATGCCCTCGGTCGACCAGGGCGCGGACTTCTCGAGGGGGCCGATGAACATCTCGTAGAGGCGCATCGCGTCGGCGCCGTGCTCCGCGATCACGTCGTCGGGATTGATCACGTTGCCTTTGCTCTTCGACATCTTCTCGACGACGCGCTCGAGGGCGAGGGCCGGATCCTCCGGATGGACCGGGCTGCCCTCGTCGTCCTGCGCGATCTCGTGGGTATGCAACCAGCGCGCCTTGACCGCCCGCCCGTCGTCCTTGGCGACCGGTCCGTCCTCGCCCTCGCGGACGTCGTCGGACGCATAACGCGCGGCGCTCTCCGGCTTCTCGTCCGCGACGTCGTCGTCGTAGAACCGGAAGCTCTCGCCCAGGATCATTCCCTGGTTCACGAGCTTCTGGAACGGCTCCTTCGTCGACACCAGGCCGAGGTCGAAGAAGACCTTGTGCCAGAAGCGCGAGTAGAGGAGATGGAGCACGGCGTGCTCGGCGCCGCCGACGTACAGGTCGACCGGCATCCAGTACTTCTCGGCGTCCTCGCCCCAGGGCGCCTCGTCGTTCATCGGATCGAGGAAGCGCAGGAAATACCAACAAGAGCCCGCCCACTGGGGCATCGTGTTCGCGTCCCGCAGCACGCGCCGTCCATCCGCGTCCGTCGTCTCGATCCAGTCCTTCACGCGCGCGAGCGGCGGCTCGTAACCCTCACCCGACGGCTTGAAGTCGTCGAGCTCAGGGAGGGTGAGCGGCAGCTCGGATTCGGGTACGAGCTCGACCGAGCCGTCCTCGTGGTGGACGACCGGGAAGGGCTCGCCCCAGTAGCGCTGGCGGGAGAAGAGCCAGTCGCGGAGCTTGTACGTGACGGTGCCCTGCCCGAGTCCCTCGGCCTCGAGCCACGCGATCATCTTCGACTTGGCTTCGTCGGTTCCGAGCCCGTCGAGAAAGCCCGAGTTCGTCGCGGTCCCCGGGTTCGTGTACGCGCCCTCGGTCACGTCGCCCCCGGCGACGACCTCGATGATCGGCAGGTCGAAGGTCCGCGCGAATTCCCAGTCGCGCTCGTCGTGGCCCGGCACGGCCATGATGGCGCCCGTGCCGTAGCCGGCGAGCACGTAGTCGGCGATCCAGATCGGGATCGACGCGCCGTTGGTCGGGTTGGTCGCGGTCGCGCCGGTCGCCACGCCGGTCTTGGTAGCGGCGTCGGCCATGCGGTCGCGCTCGCTTCGGCGAGCGGCGCGCTCGACGTACGCCTCGACCTCGCCGCGCTGGGCGTCGGTCGTGATCTGCGCGACGAGTTCGTGCTCGGGGGCGAGCACCATGTATGTCGCGCCGAAGAGCGTGTCGGGCCGTGTCGTGAAGACGTCGATCTGCGTCGCCCCTCCTTGTGATGAGTGCCCGTCGACCGCGAAGCGCACGTTCGCGCCCTCGGATCGACCGATCCAGTCACGCTGCATCTTCTTGATCGGCTCGGGCCAGTCGAGGCCGTCGAGATCTTCGATCAGCCGGTCGGCGTACTCGGTGATCCGCAGCATCCACTGCTTCATCGGCATGCGGACGACCGGGTGGCCCCCGACCTCGCTCTTGCCGTCGATCACCTCTTCGTTCGCGAGGACCGTGCCGAGCTCCGGACACCAGTTGACCGGCACCTCGGCTTCGTAGGCGAGTCCGCGCTCGTGGAGCTTGCGGAAGATCCACTGGGTCCACTTCACGTAGTTCGGGTCGGTCGTGTCGATCTCGCGGGACCAGTCGTAGGAGAAGCCCAGGGATTGGATCTGGCGCTTGAAGTTCTCGATGTTGGTTCGCGTCGTGACTCGCGGATGGGTGCCGGTCTTGATCGCGTACTGCTCGGCCGGGAGGCCGAACGCGTCCCAGCCCATCGGATGCAGGACGTTGAACCCGCGCATCCGCTTGTACCGGGCCATGATGTCGGTCGCGGTGTAGCCCTCCGGATGGCCGACATGGAGCCCGTCCCCGGATGGGTAGGGGAACATGTCGAGCACGTAGTACTTGGGCTTCGAAGGGTCGACTTCGGCGCGGAACGTCTCGTGTTCCTGCCAGAAATCCTGCCACTTCGATTCGATCGCGGACGGGTCGTAGGCCATGGCCCGCAGAGGATGCGGTCGGTTGTTCGACACGTCAACGAATTCAGGGTGTTAGAGAGGCGTGATTCGGGTGCCACAGGGCGTCCCAGCAGGCCACGCAAGGGTCGAGGCGCGCACTCGCGCGCGGGAGGCCCCCTCGTGAAGCGGAATCCGGCGACAGGAACGGTCGGGATGGCGGTCGTGCTCGCGACGTTCGTACTGCTGACCGTCGGGTCCGCGAGCGCGCTCGGCGTCGACGCCGAGGGCTACCTCACGAACTGGAATGGCGGCTTCTGCTACGCCGACTTCTCGGTCGATCCGAATACCCTGGCCCCGCCGACGCCCGGCGCGATCTCCGGGCAGTCGGACTGGCGGACGGTCGAGGGCCAGCTCTCGTTCTTCTATTTCAATCGCTGGTACGAGACGTCCCTGGTCGAGCTCTCGATTACGCCGTCCTCCGGATCGTCGACGATCCCGACGGTTGGACTCCGATTCTTGTTCGCAGATCAATCCGGAGACGGCAGCTACGGAACGGGTCCCGACATCGGCGTGGGCTACCAGCTTCGCGAGATCGCCCTCGGCTTCCAGGACCAGCTGGACGAGGTCCAGCTCGGGACGACCTTGCCCTCGATCGAAACCCTGCGCGGCATGTCGCTCCGGCTGCTCTGGATGAACATCGGCGCGCCCGGTCGCACCAGCATCTTCGCGCGCGGCGTGACCGACTCGGTCACGATCGTGCCCGAGCCCGGGACCGCGCTCCTGCTGTCGGGCGGCCTCGCCGCGCTCGCAGGCACGCGACGACGGACCGTGCCGAAAACGCGTTAACGTCTCGCGCGATGGCCGCCCGCTCCAACGACATGACCGTGTTCGTCGTCTCCGACGGCACCGGCGACACCGGTAGCGCCGCGGTTCGGGCGGCGATGATCCAGTTCCGTGACCGCTGGCGGATGCGGGTCTTCCGGGACGCGCGAACGATCTCCGAAGTCACGCGCGTGATCGAGCTCGCGCAGGAGGCGAACGCGCTCGTCGTGTTCAGCCTCGTGGAGGGCGACGTGATCGACGCGCTCCAGCGCGAGGCCGAGGCGCGCCACGTCGTGACCGTCGACCTGCTCGGGCCGCTGATCATGCGCGTCGCCCAGAGGCTGAAGGTCGAGCCGCGCCACCAGCCCGGTCTGTTGCACGGGTTCTCCGAGGACTACTTCGACCGCGTCGACGCGGTCGAGTTCGCGGTCCGCCACGACGATGGCGCCAACCTCCGCACGCTCCACGAGGCGGACATCGTCCTGACCGGCGTGTCGCGCACGTCCAAGACGCCGCTCTCGATGTACCTCGCCCAGCGCGGCTACAAGACCGGCAACGTTCCGCTGGTCCCGGGCCTCGACCCGCCGACCGAGCTCCTCGAGCTGAACAAGAAGCGGGTGTTCGGCCTCTCCGTCGACCCGGGCACGCTGCTCTCGGTCCGGACCGCGCGGATGCGCTCGATGCGCGGGAAATCGACGACGGACTACACGGACCCGGACCAGGTCATGCTCGAGCTGGACCTCGCGCGGAAGCTCTTCCGCGCTCACGGCTGGAAGCAGATCGACGTGTCGGGCAGGGCGGTCGAAGAGAACGCTTCGAAGATCATCGACGCGTACGAAGAGTCGTTCGGGGACTAGCTTTCCGCCTCGCTGGGGCACTCCGACAAGAACGCCCACGGCGACCAGACGTGGCACCCCGCGCTCCGAGCGCGCCCTTCGACCTGGCGGTCCCGCGTCACCACGAAGGTCCGCTCCGGGTCCGACGTCCGCCGCGCGCGGCGGACGATCCAGTCGTCGGCGCTCTCGACGTAGACGCTGTGGACGAGGGGGCCCGTCGGTTGGCGTCCCGCCTTGAGGGGGCGTCGCGACTCGACCTGGACGACGGGCTCGGCCCACTGCGCCCAGGCCGGGCGGGCGCCGTCGAAGGCGACCCAGAGCTCGTCGGTCGCGATCGGCCAGCCGGCCGCGAGGCGTAGGAGGCGCTCGCGTTGGGTGCGGCGCCACCACCCCGCTTCGCGTTCGTTCTCCTCGAGGATCGCGTGAAGGACGTTGAACCCGTCGACGAGGATCACCCGCCGAGCGTCCGACCCGGTCGCGCTCGCTTCTTCGAAGGCGGCGTCGATCATCGCGCCGACGAGTCGTCGGTCGGCGTGAACGCCCGCGCGGTCTCGTTCGTCGTCGTCCACTCCGCGTCCTCGACCCCGGCGACGCCGAGCGCGACGGCGGGGGCGAGCAGAGCGTACTCGCTCGACGACGCTTCCGAGCCTGCGAACCCGAGGTCGATCCCGAGGTCGAAGTCGAGCTCGTAGGCCGCCCAGCCCAGTCCGAACGCGATCGTCGCCAGCAGGGCAACGCCGGCTTCGACGAGGCCGTCGCTCCGGCGGAGAGCGCGCCTTCCCGCGTCGCCCTGCGGTCCGGCGAACGCCTCGGGGCTGATCGCGAGGCGACGCGACGCGGGGGTGACCCCCCGCCTGCGCCGCGGGGCCAACGACAGCGCGGGGAGGGGCGCCGACGTCGCGCGACGCGGGCCTCCGGAGCGGGGACGCCGAAAGGCGCTCGAGAAGCCGAACTCGATCTGGGTGGTTCGGGAGGGGTTCCGGGAGGAAGGAGTGCGGTTCGAAGACTCTCTCATGCTCATGCTCATGCTCGTGCTCATGCTGGGGGACTCCGGTGTACGGGGGGTACGGGAGCAGAGTGCCGCCAGTCCATGACAGTTCCGGTCACGAGGGGCGAAGGCCCCTGGGCCCCGTGATCCAGCGCACAAGCGCGCGTGGTTGCATCCCCCCCGGCCGTGCCTTATCCAAGCGGCGATGGAGGCCGTCAAGCCGTCGAACGGGCCGGGACCCCGCCGTGTGGGCGTCGTGCAGATGCGCTGCGAGCCCGACCACGCCCGCAATCTGCGTCAGGCCCTCGACGCGATCTCCGACGCGGCGCGCGAAGGCGCGGAGGTGGTCTGCCTCCCCGAGCTCTTCCGCACGCCCTACCTCTGCCAGAGCGAAGACCCGGCGCGCTTCGACTGGGCGGAGCCGATCCCGGGTCCGACGTCGGAGACCCTCGCCAAACACGCCGCGGACCTCCGCGTCTCGATCGTGGGCTCGCTCTTCGAGCGGCGCACCGCCGGGATCTACCACAACACCGCGGTCGTCCTCGACGCGCGCGGTCAGCTGGTCGGGCGCTATCGCAAGATGCACATCCCCGACGATCCGCTCTACTACGAGAAGTTCTACTTCACGCCGGGCGACCTCGGCTTCCAGGTCCATCCGACCGAGGCGGGGATGTTAGGCGTGCTCGTGTGTTGGGATCAGTGGTTCCCGGAGGCGGCGCGCGCGACGGCCCTCGCCGGCGCGGAGATCCTCTTCTATCCGACTGCGATCGGTTGGCAGTTCGACGGGGGCGACGACATCGACGGCGCCCAGCGCGACGCCTGGATCACGATCCAGCGCGCCCACGCGATCGCGAACGGGCTCTTCGTCGTCGCCGTCAATCGCGTCGGACACGAGACGCTCGAAGACGCGCCCGACGGAGGGATCCGGTTCTGGGGCTCGTCGTTCGTGGCCGACCCCTTCGGCCGGGTGCTCGCGACGGCGCCGGACGACGACGAGGCGGTCCTCGTGGTCGAGTGCGACCTCGCGAAGGTGGAGCAGACGCGCCGCGACTGGCCCTTCCTCCGCGACCGACGAATCGACGCCTATCAGGCGATCGGCCAGCGCTTCGCGGACGAGCCCGCGCCGCTCGCGAAGACGCCGGAAGAGCGGGCGGCGAGCGTCGTCCCGGCGACTCCGGACGAAGGGTGAGGAGAGCCGGCCGCCGCTGGCCCGCCGAATGGCAGCCCCACCGCGCGACCTGGCTCTCCTGGCCACACAGCCGGGAGACCTGGCCGGGGGAGGGCGGGCTCGAAGCCGTAGAAGACGCCTTCTGCGAGATGGTGCGCGCGATCCTTCCGGGCGAGGACGTCGAAGTCAACGTGGCGAGCCCGGCGATGGCCGACCACGTGCGCGGACGGCTGAAGGGCGCCGGCATCGACGACCTGTCGTGCGTGCGCTTCCGCGGGATCCCGACCGACGACGCCTGGATCCGCGACCACGGCGGGATCGTCGTGGTCGAACGCCGGCAGGGCGGCCGCGAAGAGCGCGTGCTCCTCGACTTCGAGTACGACGCCTGGGGCGGCAAGTATCCGCCCTGGGATCTCGACGCGGCGGTCGCGGCGCAGATGGCCCGGGTCACCCGGATCCGCCACGAGCCCGTCGATCTCGTCCTCGAGGGCGGTTCGATCGAGGGCGACGGCGAAGGCACGATCCTGACCACCGAGTCCTGCCTGCTCCATCCGAACCGGGCGCGGCCCGGCGTCGACCGCTCCCGGGAAGCGTTCGAGGCGATGTTCGCGGAGCGCTTCGGTGCGACGCGGGTGCTCTGGCTCGCGGAAGGACTCGAGGGCGATGACACCGACGGTCACATCGACGATCTGACCCGATTCGTCGCGCCGGGCCGGGTCGTGACGGTCGTGGAGCCCGACAGGGGCGACCCGAACCACGCCCGCCTCGAAGCCAACCGTCGCCGGTTGGAAGACATGACCGACGCCGCGGGCCGCCGGCTCGAGGTGATCGCGCTCCCGAGCCCGCCGCCGATCGAGGGGCCCCACGGCCGCGCGCCGGCGAGCTACGCCAACTTCTATTTCGCGAACGCGGCGTTGCTCCTGCCCGTGTTCGGCGTCCCGAGCGACCGCGAGGCCATCGGAAGTTTCGAAGCGCTGCGATTGGATCGCCCGATCGTCCCCATCCCCGCGCAAAACCTCGTTCTGGGATTGGGCGCGGTGCATTGTCTCACGCAGCAGGAGCCCCGGCTGAGGGGCTGAGCGGCTCGAATCCGCCCCGACCCTGCGGGGCGGAAGGTCCCGCCCGACCCCGCCGCCGAAACGGCCCCGGGTTGATCGGCCGATCATCTTTCCGCTTCCGTCTCAATAGGTTAAAACCCGAGTGCGCTCGCGACGCGGAGGCCTTCCGGCCGCCGTTCCGAGCCGGCCGACCCGCCTGATTTCTCCAAATTCCACGGCTCTTTACACGTGAGCCACGGGCGTTTCCGGCGCTTCCAGTTCGATTCAACCTCACTCCCGAGAGGGTTCTCCCATGGACGTTTCCCGACATGACATCGTCATCGTCGGCGGTGGTGGTGCGGGTCTTCGCGCGGCAATCGAAGCCGCCGAGAACAACCCGGACGCCTCGATCGCGCTCGTGTCGAAGGTCTATCCGATGCGCAGCCATACCGTCTCCGCCGAAGGCGGCGCGGCAGCGGTCGCCCGTGACGACGACAACCTCGAGCTGCACGGCTTCGACACCGTCAAGGGCTCGGACTTCCTCGGGGACCAGGACTGCATCCAGTACTTCGTCGAGGAAGCGCCGAAGGAGCTCGCGCTCCTCGAGAACTGGGGCTGCCCCTTTTCACGAAACCCCGATGGAACCGTCGCCACTCGCGCGTTCGGCGGGATGACGACGAAGCGCACGTGGTACGCGGCCGACAAGATCGGCTTCCACATGCTCCACGCGCTCTTCCAACACTCGATGCGCTTCAAGAACATCGTGCGCTACGACGAGTACTTCGTGTCGAAGCTCCTGGTCGACGACGGCGTCTGCCGCGGCGTGGCCGCGCTCGACATCCGGACCGGTGAGTACCAGGCGATCCTCGGTCGCGCGGTCATCCTGACGACCGGCGGCGGCGGCAAGATCTTCCCGTTCACCACGAACGGCACGATCAAGACGGCCGACGGCATGGCGCTGGCCTACCGCGCAGGCGTCCCGCTCAAGGACATGGAGTTCGTCCAGTACCACCCGACAGGTCTCCCCGGCACGGGCATCCTGATCACGGAAGCGACCCGGGGCGAAGGCGGCTACCTCCGCAACTCCGAGGGCGAGCGCTTCCTGGTCGACTACGACTACGGCGTCGGCAACAAGGCCGAGCTCGGTCCGCGCGACATGATCTCGCGCGCGATCGTGCAGGAGATCGAGGCGGGACGCGGCCTCTCCGGGCCCTACGGCGACTACGTGAACCTCGACCTGACCCATCTCGGCGAAGAAAAGATCGACTCGCGGCTGCCCTTCGTCCGCGAGCTCGCCAAGACCTACGTCGGTGTCGACCCGGTCCATCAACCTATTCCGATCAGACCCGTCGCCCACTACATGATGGGTGGCGTCGATACGAACATCGACGGTGCGACCGAGCTGCCGGGTCTCTACGCCGCGGGCGAGACGGCTTGCGTCTCGATCAACGGCGCGAATCGGCTGGGCTCGAACTCACTGACCGAGTGCCTGGTTTTCGGTGCCGCAGCGGGTCGCCACGCCATGCAGTACTCGGCGGGTTCGGACGACGGAAACGAAGCCGCGCTCGTGGCCGAAGCCGAGGAAGAGGCCGCCCGCGTCGAGAACCTGCGCGGCAAGAAGAAGGGCGGGGAGAAGATCTCCGCCATCCGGCGCGAGCTGAACAACGTGATGGAAGACGCCTGCGGCGTCTACCGACGCCAGGAGACGATGCAGGCGGGTGTCGGCCAGACGGCCCAGCTCCGCAGCCGCGTCGCCGACCTGCGGCTCGAGGACGACAGCAAGGTGTTCAACACGGAGCTGATCACGGCGCTCGAACTCACGAACATGGTCGAAGTCGCGGAAGTCCTGGCCGTCTCCGCGGCCCACCGCAAGGAGAGCCGCGGCGCGCATACCTGCCGCGACTTCACGGCGCGCGACGACGCGAACTATCTCTATCACACGATGGCGCACCACGATCCCGCCGGGCCGCGGCTCGGCAAGAAGGACGTCGTGCTCGGTACCTGGGTCCCGGAGGAGCGGAAGTACTGATGTCTTCTAACACTTCATCAGGCGGACAGGGCGGACCGCCGCCGGCTGTCGACAAGACGATCATCATCACGCGCTTCGATCCCGACCAGGACGAAGCGCCTCGCAAGCAGGAATACACGGTTCCCTGCGAGGACAACTGGAAGGTCCTCGACGCCGTCAACTTCATCAAGGACGAGATCGATCCGACCGTGTCGCATCGCTGGTCCTGCCGAATGGCCGTCTGCGGCTCCTGCGGCATGATGGTGAACGGCGAGCCGAAGCTGACCTGCAAGACGTCGCTCAAGGAATACGGCGACCGGGTCGACATCGAGCCCCTCGCCAACTTCCCCGTCGTCCGGGACCTCGTCGTCGAGCTCGACGGCTTCATGCACAAGTTCGAGAGCGTGAAGCCCTGGATCAAGCGGGCGAAGGAGAAGGCCGAGGACAAGGCGGCGCTCCACGAGACCAAGCTGACATACACGCAGTCGGCGGAAGAGCTGGCGGACTTCAAGCAGTTCAGCATGTGCATCAACTGCATGCTCTGTTATGCGGCCTGCCCGGTCGTCGCGAACGAGCCGGAGTTCCTCGGCCCGGCCGCGATCGCCCTGGGCCATCGCTACAACCTCGACACCCGTGACGAGGGGACCGAAGAGCGTCTCGAGATCTTCCGCGGTGAAGGAACGGTGTTCAGCTGCTCCTACGCCAACGAATGCTCCGAGGTCTGCCCCAAGAACGTGGACCCCGCCGCGGCCGTGAACCAGGCCAAGTTCGGTGCCGTGATCGACTGGGCCAAGGGCCTGGTCCTGCCTCGCGCGCCGCACGCCGCCGACTGAGCCGACTGAGCCGACTGACCAGTCGGACGAGAAGAAGAGGACACCATCATGGCTGGACCTGCCCATCCCGAAGCGATGGCCCCGCCGACGCCGGGCCGAACCCGGACCGCGCCGCCCCAGATGCCGAGCACCTGGTGGAGCGCGCCGCGCATCCGGACGTACCTGCTCTTCGACGCGACCGGCGTCATCTATTTCCTGGTCGGCTTCCTGGCGATCAAGATCGTCGGCCAGCTCGCCGACGGCCCGATCGCCTGGCAGGCCCAGATGAAGGCGCTCGAGAACCCGCTCTACATCGCGTTCCACGTCCTCGCCCTCGCGAGCGTGATCTTCGTGGCGGTGCGGTTCTTCCGGCTCTTCCCGAAGGCCCAGCCGCCGTCGATCGGCCCGGCCAAGCCGCCGCCGGGACCGGTCATCCACGCCGGTCTCTACGTCGTCTGGCTCGGCCTGACCGCGCTCATCTCGCTGGCCCTCGCAGGAGTGATCCTCTGATGAAGACTCTTCTCCTCAAGCTCGAGCCCATCATCTGGTTCATGTTCGGCCAGGGCATCATGATCGGAACGATGCTCCTGACCGGTTGGATCCTCGTCCTCGGCATTCTCATGCCGCTCGGAATCGTCGATCCCACGCAGCTGAACTACGTGCGCGCCCAGCAGCTCTTCACGACGAGCCTGCTCGGCATCCCGATCGCCCAGCTGCTGCTGGCCGCGCTCGTGGTGCTGCCGCTCTGGAAGGGCGCGCACCACGTGCGGTCTCTGCTCATCGACATGGGCGGAGGCGAGCGCGACGGGATCGTCGGGACGGTGCTGTACCTGATCGCGAGTGTTGGCAGCGTGATGGGGATCGCGGCGGTCGCTTCGATCTAGCGGGCGGACATGCCCCAGGCGATCGCGTTCTCGAGCAGGCGACGGAAGCCCGCGGTTTCCCAGGGCCCGCTGAACGAGAGCGGTGTCGTGCCGTCCGGGTCGACGGATTCGTGGACCCAGGGCTGGATGTTGGTCGTCGGCGTGTGGCGGTGGCCGAGGCCGATGTAGGTGACGGCGCCGTCCCCGAGCCGGCGCTCGTAGCCGAGCACGCGGGTTTCGCCGTCGGCCGCGATCGAGGTGTCTTCGTCGTACGTGAACCCGAACTTCCGCGGCGCCTCGTCGTCGGCGGGCAGGTCGCGGGTCGTGAGCAGGACGGTCGTGTCCTCGGGCGCGGTCAGTTCGAGGAGGTAGAGCTCGTCGGCCACCTCGAAGGACGCGGGGAGCCCGTCCGTCACGCGGTGTTCGGCGTCCGCCCGCTCGACCTGGAAGCGACGGATCGGCGGATGGTTCAGGAAGAAGGCGCCGAGCACGTCGTGGTGGGGAGAGCGCTGCATCATCCGCCCGGGCCGCCCGTCGGCCAGCGGGACGGTCTTGCCGCCAGTCGTGCCGTGGAGCGCCAGCCAGCGGCCGCCTTGTTCGAGCCACCCCCTGAGCGCGTCACACTGGGCAGCGTCCGGCATGGGCCCCGCCACGTACGTCACGAGGAAGTCGGACTTGGGCAGCCGCGCCACGAGATCGTGATAGTCGGTCGACACCGAGGTCCAGGTCGGACCGGCGTTCGAAAGCAGACCCAGGAGGTCGAGCCTTACCCGATCGATGTCGTGGCCGGCGTGGGAGCCGACGGGAAAGCCGCCGGCGATCAGGTGCACGCGTGTGGTCGAATCGGTGTCTGCCATGGGCGCAAGCCTACTGAACCGCAGGCCGGATGGCGGGGCACAGCGTGCGCCCACCGCTTCGATCTAGAAGAGCTGGGACGGCGCGCTTCGCACGCGGTCGCCGCGATGACTGCGGCGCTCGTGCATCCACGACGCGTGCCCCTGTCGACGGGACTCGTTGTGCTCCGCGGCGCGGGCGAGTAGCTCTTCACGCGTGTAGCGGGCGCGCTCCGCGAGCTCCTGGGTGAAATCGGGCTCGAGCTGGCTCTCTCGCACGAGCGCGAACAAACGTGCCGACTTCTCCCCGTCGGCGCCGTGGATCCACGGCCCGGCTCCGATCACGGCGTGGCCGTAGGAGACCGCGTGGTGAGCCGCCGCGTCGTCGTCTTCTTCGAGCGACCAGGCCACGACCGGCTCGGAGTGGATGACGACCTCGTCGCCCTCCGTCTCTTCGAAGAGCGCGAGCCAGCCAGGCTGCGCCGGAATGAAGTGCTTCGTGGTGGACATAGGGGGGCTCCTTCTCCACGGGCGGCGTCTTCAGAGTATAGCGGCGGTCGCCTCGATCTAGCTTGCACCCGCCATAGGCAGCGTCAGGATGAACGTCGCGCCCCCACCCGGCGTCGGCTCGTACTCGAGCGCGCCGCCCTGGGCCGCGATGATCTTGCGGCAGACGGCGAGTCCCAGGCCCGTGCCTTCGCCCGCCGGTTTGGTCGTGAAGAACGGGTCGAAGATGTTCGGGACGACGTCTTCCGAGATGCCCGGGCCGTCGTCGCTCACGCGGAGCAACACCCAGTCGGAGAGCACGCTCGCCTCGACCGTGACCGTGCCGTCCGTATCGCCGATCGCCTCGGCAGCGTTCTTGACAAGGTTGAGCACCACTTGCCCGATCTCCGTCGGGTGGCCCACGACTTCAGGTAGTTTTTCGGGCGGCGTCCACGCGATCGTCACGCCCGCCCGCTCGATCTCCGCGCGCACGAGCTGGAGCGTCGACTCGATCGACTCGACGAGGTCCATCTCGATCGCCCCGTCGTCCTGGGTCGGCTTCGCGAAGTCGCGGAGATCGCCCACGAGCTTGCGCGTGCGGTCGAGGCCGTTCGTCACGATCTCGGTCAGCTCGTTGATGGCTTCGACCATCTCGGTCCCGCCGGCGTAGTCGATCTCTTCCCGGAGCTTCGTGCCCTTGCGCGCCAGCTCGTCGGGGTCGTTCCAGTCGAGGGCCGCGGCGGACTCCGCGATCGAAACCACGTCGTTGATCGACGTCGAGAGCGCGCGCGCCGCATTGAGGGCGTAGTTGACCGGGTTGTTGACCTCGTGCGCGATCCCTGCCGCGATCTCACCGACCGCCGCGAGACGTTCGGACTGGATCAGCTGCGCTTCGGCGCTCTGGAGGTCTTCGAGGGCCTTGGCGAGCGCATCGTTCTGGGTCGCGAGGTCGCGGCGCGCGCGATGGAGCGACGCGTGCGAGCGTGCGCGAGCCAGCAACTCCCGGGGATGGAAGGGCTTGGTCACGTAGTCGTCGGCGCCGAGCTCGAGCCCTTGGATCTTCATCTCGCCTTCTGCCTTGGACGAGACCAGCATGACCGGGACCTGTGCGAGTCGCTCGTCGGTCTTGATCGCCTGGCAGAGCTCCGTTCCCGACATCTCGGGCATCATGATGTCCGACACGACCAGGTCCGGAACGAAGTCCTGCAGGAGATCGAGGGCCTCGCGACCGTTGCGCGCCGCGCGAACCCGGAAGTCTTTTCCGAGGATGAACGAGACGAGCTCGCGCATGTCCTCGTTGTCGTCGGCCACGAGGATTTCCGGCCGGTCGTCGTTCGCGTCGGCTTCGGACGCCGCTTGGTCGCCCTGCTGGCCTTCCCAGCGCTGGGCGGAGCGGTCGAGGTCGACGAAGTGGAGCGGGTTCGCGGCGGCGTCGGACGGCCGAGCGTCGCCGGCATCCGGCTGGTCGAGCTCAGCGCGCGCCGCTTCGAGCGAGTCCTCGGCGGTCACGTCGCCGGATTCCGCTGTCATGACGACCGCTTCGTCCGCGTCCGAGTCCGGCTCGCCGGTCGGCAGGAAGAAGCGCATCGTCGTGCCCTGGCCTTCGCCGTCGCTCTCAGCCCAGATCCGTCCTTCGTGGAGCGAGATCAGCTCCTGGGTGAGCGAGAGGCCGATGCCTGTGCCTTCGTGTTTGCGGGTGGCCGACGAGTCGACCTGGGCGAAGCGATCAAAGACCCGCCCGAGCTGATCGGTCGCGAGTCCGATTCCCGAGTCGCGGACGAAGATCTCGACGCCCGCGTCCTTCGGGTCGACCCCGATCTCGATTTGGCCGCCTGGCTCCGTGAACTTGAGCGCATTGCCGAGCAGGTTCACGAGGATCTTCTCGAGCGCCTCCGCATCTGCGAAGAGCTGAGGAGCAGGCGTCGGAACCGAGCTGGAGAGATCGATCCCCTTCCGCTCGGCCATCGGCTGCGCACCGATCACGATGTTCTCGACGAGCTGATCGAGCTCGACTGGCGCGCGATGGACCTCGAACTGATTGCTCTCGAGCTTGGCCAGGTCGAGCAGGTTGTTGATCAGCTTGAGCAGCCGCTGACCGTTCACGTGCATCGTCTTGAACGTCTTGCCGAAGGTTTCAGAGACGGCGCCGTAGTCGCCAGAGCGAAGGCCTTCGAGGGGGGCGAGCATGAGCGTGAGGGGGGTGCGGAGTTCGTGGTGGACGTTGGCGGAGAAGCGGGTTTTGGCGTGATCAAGCTCGCGAAGGTGCGCTTCCGCCTCAACGAGCTGCTGTTGCTGACAATAGTCCCGAAAACGCATTCGATCTAGAAAGAAGCTGCAGATCATCGTTTCGGACGCCGCGGCGACGACGAAGAACGTATTGAGAGCGAAAGACTTGCCGACTGGCAAATCAAGGGCGATCGGAATTGCAGCAAACAGGGCCGCCATCACTCCAGCGGTCACTAGTGCGTCCGACACAGTGAGCGGCAGCAAGACGCCGATTCCGAAGAAGACCAGAATTAGACCCGTGTAGTACGCGTCCGCATCGGCGCCGTCCGCGTATATCAGGGCAAGCATTCCGAGACCTAAGGAGTGCGCCGTTCCGATCATTGCGGCTCGAGGGAATTTCGCAGCCGCGAAGTAGCAGGCTGCAAAGCCGCAATTGATCAACATTCGGATCCCGAAGAAGTATCCGATGTGGTCAGGGAACGAGAGGTAGTCGAGCACCAAGAACAGGTTCTGGATCAGGATCCCCATCCAAATCGATGATCGTGTTGCCGACGCGATTCTCGTCTCAGCGAGGTGCGATTGGTAGTCGGTGTACTGTTCGGAGACGGAACCCGAACGGCGGAACTCAGGCCCGGTCGACAAGTCCGAGTCGCGAGCCAACATCGCGTCTTTGCTACGAAAAACTGACCCCATCTCCGCTCGAATCGGCATGGCGGAGGACGAGCTGAAGCAACTTGCGGCTTTCCTGCCGGCTTGCTGCCGCTAGTTCTCACGTTCTCTAGCCCCGACGCTTGTAAGCAACGCCGGGAGAAGGTGAACGTCAGCCACGAAACAAGCTGCCATGGCGGCGGCCATCAACAATCCGAGATTCCTAATGAACGTGAAGTCGGACAGCGCAAGTAGAGAGAAGCCGATCCCAACTGCAATCGTGGTGTAGGTGATGGCTGGTAGAGTGCGTTCGAGCGATCTCTGCACCGACCGTTGCGGAGGTTCGGTTCTTCGAGCTTCAAAGTAGGCGCTTGCGACGTGCACGGTATCGTCGACTGCAATCCCAAGCGCCAAGCTTCCAACGAGTACCGTTCCAGCGTCAACTGGGACGCCGGAGAATCCCATTGCGCCGTAAATCCCCAAGATCGGCGCAACGTTCGGGGCTAGTGTCGCAGCCGCCGATCGAAGCGACCCGAATGTCGCGAATAGGACGAAGACGATCGCTATGACCGCGGCGGTGAGCCCAACAACCTGGCCGCGCGCGATTGCGTCTTGGGCGCGAGCGAATTCGTACATGATCCCGGTCGCCTGTGCTGTCGTGTTCGGCACGCCGTTCTTCGCCCACCATGCTTCGGCGGTCCGCCCGGTTCTTAGAATTTCCGAGGAGCCGTTGTTGTTGAGGCGAAGAATAAGATTGGTCGCGCTACGGTCAGACGTGATCAGGTCGTCGACGTGTTCGGCGCTCTCGAGCAGGAGAAGATACTGTTCAAGCGCAGCAGCACGGTCGGGGAGGCCGCGCGCGGCACCTGCGAACCCGGCGTGTATTTGAAGGAGTGGGTCCGCTACCGATACAGCTCTGCCGACTTCCGGTTGGGATTCGAGGAAGTTGGTGAGTTGATCGAGCTTGGCGACGGTATCCGGTGTTAAGAGGCTCTGTCCGGTCTCGGTTGATTCGATCACGACGTTAATCGGGCTGATGCCGGACAGCTGTTCTCTAATCGTCTCGTAGCTGTCTCGCGTGTCTGTTCCCAACCTGAACCAGCGAGTTGCGTCGGTGTTTAACTCGACGCGGGACACGCCAAGTGCGGCGACGGCGGCCAGAATCAGCCATATCGCCAGTACCGCGCGCCGGTGGCGATCGCTGTGTGCGGCGACCCTGTCGGGAGCAAAGCCGGACAGACGGTTGAATCCTGCAGGAGCACTACTCGGTGCTGGGACCGCCGTGAGCATCGCTGGAAGAGCGGTGAGAACGAGGGCAGTTGTAGCTACGACGCCTACTCCGCCGAATCCACCCACGTTCCTTACGGATTCGATGCCTGCCAGAGAAGTGGCAACGAATCCGATGGCGGTCGTTAGTCCTGATAGTGCGATTGGAGTGGCAACCTCCTGGAGTCGAATCGAGAGCCGGTCTCCGTCAATCGGACGCTCCGCAGATTCTGCGGAGGCTCGAGCTGCCGCGGCAAGCATGTGCATCGAATACGCGGCTGCCAGGGCAAGGATGAGTGGCGGAAGGATCACCATTGTGAACGAAATCGGAACACCGGCAGCGCCTATGCTCGCGAGCATCACCCAGATTCCGACCGTACCCACGCCTAGAACGATTCCGCCAGCTGCCGCTGACCTGAAGATGGTGGAAATGAGAACCCAGATGCACACAGCCGCAAGTGGCGCGAATAGCGTCAGCTCGCGTCTCGTTTGGAGGCTCGTTTCGTGCTGAAAAACCGGCACTCCAGAGACAAACGCGTTGCCGTAGACATCACTCAATCGCGACGCGGCGCTTCGCGCGGCGCTTAGAAGAGTGTCGTAGTGAGGGACGGGTTCGCGATCTAGCACCATATTGATCGCGAAGACGCGTCCATCGTTTGCGAGCAGCGTGTCCGGGATTATTCGATCCGCGCGTGCGACTTCGAGCGTGGTTGAGACAGGCTTGCCGTCCAAGCCGCCGGCACGAGGGAGCGCGGGGTCCAAGCGCACGGTGCCGTCGTCCTCCACAGCAACGACCGGGAATGTTGAAAGAGCATCTACTCGGCGAACCCCGTCGACCGCCTCGAGGTCGGCCGCTACCGCGCGGACTGGGAGGAGGTCCGAGTGCTCTCCAAAGTCGGCGGCGACGACGATGATCTCGTCTCCGCCGAAGAGATCGGTACTCTTCTCATAGAATGTCCAGGCGGGAGAGGCCTTATCCAGGATGCTCTCGGTTGAGGCTTCGATCTGAATCCTCAACACGCCGGGCGTCGCGAGCGCGCAAACCATCGCCCAAAAAATCAGCGTGGCGCGTGGATTCGCCGTCCCGAGAGCAACCAGGAGCCTCGGGAGCCGCTCACGGGGATTGGCACTCAAGGGCGCGTCCATCAGGTCCATCAGAGTGGGGGGTGCGTCATCCCGGATCGTCGTCCGCGCACCGGAGGATCATCAACCCGACTTCTTACGCCCTCGTAAGGTCGAGATAGGCGATGTTGTCCAGCGAATCGCAGTACACACGCTCAACGCGAACTTCTTGAGGCGAAATCGCCGCTCGACTCAGCTGCCGAAGGTCGGCGAGACTTCGGTAGATGAGGCGCCAATCCATGAACACGTCCATGTAGGGAGTGCCGTAGTTCGTTGGCGTGAAGTTTCCGACGATCAATCTTCCGCCAGGGTTCAACGCCGCGAACATCGCCTTTAGCAGCATGGCCGAAACCTGATCCGATAGGTAGTCGAAGAGGCCAGCGGCGTAGACGAGATCGTGTTTTCCGAGCTCCGCGTTACCAGTGAGAATCTGCTTTACGCTGCCCTCGACGGTGACGAAAGGCGCTCTCGGTTTTTCTGAGCGAATCGTTTCGAGGGCGAGAGCGTCCTGGTCGAGCGCGACGATCCGTGAGAAGCGCCCGAGTTCTTCCTCCGACAGCGCTTCGGCTTCGCGGAGATGACCGCAAGCGATAGACAACGCTGAAGCGCCGGCCCGGGACTCTCCGGCGAATTTGAGCGCTTCCGAGAGACGGTCGCGCCGGTCGACGACGCTCCGTCCGCTCGGAGACTGGGCCGTTCCGCGAAGCAGCGCGTTGCCCAGCGCTGTCGTTCCAGGTGGCGCCTCGCCTCGGTAGATGAAGTCGAGTAGCGGAGCATCGCCCGCGAACCCGCGCGGCTTCTCTAGCGCGCGCGCGGTATACGGATCCTGTTGAAGAAGTTCATTGATCTTGTGACGACGGCAGGCCGGCGCCACTTCCTCGAACCACTCCGTCTCGCTGAAGGCTGGCCTAAACCTCGCCAATCCGCTGATGATTGAGGAGATTGCGTCTCCGCCGATCGAGTCATTCGGTTCGCCTTGAAGTCTGGTATGCCAGTCGTCCAGGACCTCTTGAATTCCGCTGACCGCGGTAACGGCGACAGTCTTGCGAGATAGGTTGTCGACTAAGGCTTCGCTCATCTGACCCCATGCCTGTGGTGGTTATGCCGCGATTCGGCGCTGGTAAAACGTCGTTCAGTTTACAGTTGCTTGTGGTAAATCAGTAGAATATCTGGGTAAGTCTAAAGAAAAACCCTAACCTTTTCTTGATTGAGGCGAGCGACCGAGATTTCAAGCTCTCCCATGGCGGAAATCAAGGTCCCGCGCGGTGATCCCGTCGGACAGTACTCGCGCCACTGACCGCTCGGTCCCTACTGAGGCTTTTTCCCCGTAATGGAAATCAAGTATCAGAATTCTGTTGGGATCGTTCGATCCGGGTGGCCGGTCATCTCGAAGCGCCTCCAGAATTCCGTCACGGTTGGAATTCCAACCTCGATGGCGCTCTTCGGGATCGCTTCCGGGGCCCAACTCTCGTCGCTTGCGACAGCACTCGGACTCGGTCTATTTCTGGCCGGCGGAATCGGTATTGGAGTCGGTCTGCATCGGTACTTTTCCCACCACGCCTTCCAGACGGGTCAGCTAGGCCGGTCGATTCTCGGTGTTCTGGGGAGTTGGGCTTGGCAAGGTCCGATCGATCAATGGGTGGCTGACCACCGGCGCCATCATAGGTTTGCAGACACGCCGCTCGATCCTCACTCGCCTCATTGGATCGAAGACGAGCCAGCGCCGAACCGGTTTCGCGGGCTGCTGCACGCGCACCTCGGCTGGATGATTGCCGGCGATGTGTCGGACCCTACACGGTATGCCGCCGATATCGTTAACGACCCGATCTCTCGAGGTTGCAGCCGCGCATACTGGCCCCTCGCACTGTCCACCCTGCTTATTCCTTGGATGGTTGGGTATGCGGTTGGTGGGGGCGCCGAGGCGTGGGCGTGCCTTGTTTGGGCCGGTTTCGCTCGAGTCGCGGCGGTACAGCACTTTACGTGGGCAATCGCGTCTATCGGGCACTCGTTTGGTTCGAAGGTGCCGGAGAGCAAAGACGAAGCGCGGGACAGCGCGCTCTTGGCGCTGCTGCTCTTCGGAGAGGGACTACACAGTTTTCATCATGCGAACCCCTCCTGTGGTGTCAATCAACCTGCCGCGCTGGACCTCAACGGCCTGATACTGCGCGCGGCTGAGAAGATCGGTTGGATTCGCGAGCTGAATAGGAACTGATCACCAAGTCGCCTAGTCGGCGTGACGGTGCGCTCAGTATTCGACGTCGAGGCACCTTGCGTGACGCACGTAGCGTCAGGTTCTACGCTGCCGCGTGCTTGGCAGCTCTCGACTACCGCTAGCCGTAGTTCCGATGGAGCGCTCCGCTCCCTAAGGCGCTCAATGCTTCGTCGAGTTTGCGGCGCGCGCGGGGAAGGTTGAACGCGCTGAGTTCGCTGGATACGCGAGCAAGCCTATCGGCAAGTGACGCCTCATTGGCCCCTGAGGCGCTCAACGCCGTACACAGATCGATTTCCGCGTAAGCGAACCAACTCGGGGCCGCTCGGTCTCTCTCTTGCTGGGATGCCTTGGTCAAGTGGGCGGCGGCTGCATCGAAGTTTCCAAGGGCGATCGCCGCGATCCCTGCATAGCGAGCCAGTGAGCCGAAATACCCGACTCCGTAACCCAACATTGCACATCTGTCGGTGACAACCTCGAGGACTGAGTAGAGGTGGGGAAGGAGGTCGAGTTCCCCAGTTGCAACTAGCACTTCGGCAAGACCTGCGAGTGACAAGCCGCCGCCAGGTTCTCGGGCCATTAGGGCGATGTCTGATTTCGTAAAGCGCCTCGCCAAGGCCGCTGCCTCCTCCCGGCGATTCGTTTCGACGTAGATCCAGGGAACCGACACTCTCCAGTAGTAGGTCCACGGCTGGGACTCGGCGATCGCTTCGATCAGTTTCGTAACTTCACTCGCTCGGTCGAGCTCGATGCTTCGAACCACTTGCTGCCCGGCGAAGGTCTGTAGGCAGTTCTGATCCGGCGACTCACCCGCGATCTTTCTGAATTCGGATGACAGATGCTCAGCCTTGTCGATGTCGCCACGCATCATCGCCAACATTGCGTCGTGGGCAAGCGGGTACCACTGATATTGCGGTAGCTCGATTTCTTCGGAGAGCGAACGGTACCGTTCGTTCTCCAACTCGACGGACCGGATGTCGCCTAGTTCTAGATGCGTTGCGATCGCCCGAGTGTGTCTTAGTAGTTTCCCCGCGTGACTCGGAGACGAGTGTTCAATCTCGGCAAGTCGATTGATGGTTTGCAGCCGGTCGTGTGAGCGCGTCGGTCCGTGAAGCGCTTCGGCGACGGCAGAGAGCGCAGCGATGATCGCTTCTCCGTCGCACGTCCTTTCTGCAAGGCCCAGCGATTCGAATGCAAGATCTTCGACGCCTTGTGGGTTTCGCGTCCATCGGATCGCTTGCGATAGATGAGCCGTTACTATCGCACGCAGTGAGGCGTCTTCGTGCGGAAGGCTATTGAGCGCTTCCTCTAAAAGTGTGATTCGTCGAGAATCGTTGACTCCGACCTCGATCGAAAGGAAGTCGGGCGCGAGCTTGATCGCGGCATGCGCGAGGAGTTCCGAATGTCCATTGGCTCGTGCGATTTCTGCCGCGTCGAGAAGCAGCCTTCTTGATTCGTCGCGATCGCCCGCGTAGAGCACGCAGATTGCGAGTTCCTGCATCAAGCGGCATCGGGACTCGGTTTCACTCTCGTATAAGGACTCCTCTAGCTCAAGTGCGCGCCGTAGGTACGTGACAGCGATGCCATACGCGAATCCTGATCGCGCTTCTCTACCGGCGAGCGTGGAGAAGTGGATCGCGTCGCCGGGGTCACCGAGTGGCAATGCCCGGGAGAGTTGGTCAGCAATCTGGGCTGTGCGCGATAGTGCGTGTGAGCGTCGCTGTAGCTGTTTCGCGATAGCGAGATGAAACTCGCGCTGCTCCACAGGTTCAAGGGTTGAAGCGAGCGCCTCTCTTAGTAGCGAGTGCGAGAACTCGAACTCGGTCGATCGTTGCTGGATGAGTGATGTTCGTACCGCGCTGCCTAGCTCGTCCGCGATCGATTTTACGTCCTTGTCCAAGACTTCGGCGAGCAAGCTCGCCGGGAAGCGATCGCCGAAAAGTGCTCCGACTGCGAGCGTCGACCGGGTCTCAGCCGGAAGATCGGATAGCTGTCTCGCGACGATCTCCTGACCACTGAGCGGAAGAACCTCCGCGATACATTCGATGCTGTGGTGATGCGCAAGTTTGGCCGAAGCGTACCGAAGGAGTTGGGCGACATAGAATGGGATTCCCTGAGTTCTGGACTGCAAGGTTCTTCCGAGTTCACGATTTCGGGCGTCGCCAGGGCCGAGGATCGAAACGAGATCGGCCTCTGTTAGAGGCGAGAGACGTAGCGATCTAGTAGTTGAGAACGTGCCGATCTGACCGATTCGGTCTGCTCGTTGGTCGTTGAAACTCGGAGGCCGATGCGTCGCAACGACCATGATCGGTACGTCGTTGACTTCCTCGACCAAGCAAGAGAGCAGATCGAGAGAATCTGCATCAGCTAGATGGATGTCTTCAAACGCGAGAATTACTGGACCAGCCTGGGCGAGTTCTCTGAATGCCGCGATCCACAAATTGAAGAGCGAAAATCGGTCCGGAGGTCGATTGGGACTCACGTTAGGCACAGCCGGTCCGGTGATCTCCGGATGAATAGAGGCGAGCTCTTGCGCCAGTGATCGGAACGAATCGCAGGGGCTGTCTGTCTCCATCGCACTGGCAATTGCTTGCGTCCAAGGCCAGAACGGGGGTGCGCCGTCCATCAGTGCACACTTCGAGATGACGCGTCGGAAATTCTTTGTCGATCGCGAAATGAACTCCTCAAGCAGGCGAGTTTTGCCGATGCCTGCCTCTCCAGAGATGACGACCGTCCGTCCTGAGCTTCGCGATCTCACCTCGCGAGCAGTATCGATGAGCACCCCGATTTCAGCGCTACGTCCAACGAACCGAAGTGCCTCGGCGGTGAAGTCCTCGTCGGCGACAACGGCGGGGAGAAAGCGATAGCCCCGTCCGCGAATGCTCCCGATAGTTTTCGGCGACGACGCGTCATCGCCAAGTGCACGGCGCAAGTCCATGATCGCGGTCGGAATCGCGGAGGCGCTGAGGTGCGCGCCTTCCCAAATATCCTGCCGAAGTTCGTCTTTCGAGACGACTCGGTCGCGATTGCGAATTAGGTGAATGAGCACGTCGAGAGCTCGGCCAGAAAATCCGATCTTCTCGTTGCCCTTGCGAAGCTCGTAAACGTCGAGGTCGAGTTCGAAATCGTTGAAGCGAATAACGTTCAAGAGTACTTCTCGCGGATCGCCTGAGCGGCGTAGGTGGCGTTAGTTCCGATGGAGAGATGGTCTCCTGTGGCTCGATCAGAATACGTTCAATCACTCCCGACAGGTCGCGAATACCACAGGCTTCGCGGGGATCCCCGAGGGCATTAGGGTGATTGGTCGAGGGAGGAGTCGGCCCGTCGTCGATACCGAATCCCAGGCGATTAGGTGGAGTGAAGCCGCCACGGTGGGCTCCCGTGGATTTCGCCATCTAGTTGCTGGACGAGGCTCGACTAGCGGACGGCGGATCGCCGGCGGGCGTCCACAACGACCCCCCGAACCGCCTCCGAACACCCCGGGCACCCAATAATCCCCACCGACACCCGCCCCTGCGGCTCGCTGCTAAGCCCACGCCCCGCCTTGGTGAGCGTCCGTCCGCTAGGCCGCGGACCCACCTCGCTAGGCGTCGGATCCAGCAGCACTCCGTTGTACTCGCGCTGGGGTTGCTTCGGGCGCGTCCGTGTTTGGCGGCCTTCTTCCTCGATGGAGACATCCGCCAGGGCGAGCGGCGGCGCGGCGAGGACCAGGCAGGCGAGGGCGGCGATCCAGGCGGACGGGTGGGGGCCAATGCGTCGGGCTCTAGGCCGCTTCGTGGGGTGTCGCCGCATGATCTGCCTTCCTCTATGGTTCGCGCCGGCGCGGATCCGGGGCCTTGGCCGCGGACGGTGCGCTCGCCTTGAATTGTAGGTATATCAATACATATATAGCGGAGAAGATCCTGAGACGCCGCTGAGAGGTGTTTCAGGTCAGTCTTGCCGCTGAATTGCCGCTCGCGCTTGTCGCGCAGCGTACCGCTCGCGGGAGCGTCCTGGCGCCGCTGGTGCTGGGCTCGTCGATCCCGACTGGAGACCCCCCAATGAACTTCGGATTCAACGAGGAGCAGGAGCTGCTCCGCGCCGAGGTCCGGAAATTCCTCGATCAGAACGCGACACTCGAACGTGTTCGCGAAATCGTGGAGGCCGAGGACGGCCCCGGAACTGATCCCGCGCTCTGGGCGCGGATGGCCGAGCTCGGCTGGGTCGGGCTGAACATGCCCGAGGAGCACGGCGGCGTCGGGCTCGACCTCGAGACGCTGCTCGTCGTCCTCGAAGAGACGGGGCGCACGCTCTTTCCTTCGCCGCTGATCTCGACGGTGCTCGCCGCCAAGGCGATCGAACGCTTCGGCACGGCCGAGCAGCAGGCGCGCTGGATCCCGGGGCTCGCGGACGGATCGAAGATCGGGACCTTCGCGGTCCTCGAGCGAAGCGACACGCTCGCGCCGGAAGGCGTCGAGACGCTCGCGAAGCCTGACGGGGACGAACTCATCCTTTCGGGTGAGAAGCTCTTCGTGTCGGATGCGGGCGCGGCGGATCTCTTCGTCGTGGCCGTTCGCTCGGGCTCAGACGCAAAGTCGCTCTCCCTCGTCGTCGTCGAGAAGGGCACGGAAGGCGCGGCCGCGGCCGACTTCGACGGGATGGATCTCACGAAGCGGATCGGAAGCCTCTCGCTCGAAGACGCGCGGGTCGGAACCGACTGTGTGCTAGGCGAGCAGGGCGCCGGCTGGCCGGCGATCCAGTGGTTGCTCGATCTCGGCGCAGCGCTCGTGACGGCCGAAGCCGTGGGCTCCGCCGAAGCGGCGCTCGAGATCACGACCGACTTCGCAAACGAGCGCATCCAGTTCGGAGAACAGATCGGGAAGTTCCAGAGCGTGAAGCACCCGCTCGCCGACATCTACGTCGACGTCGAGTCGTTCCGGTCGCTGGTCTACTACGCGATCTGGGCCCTCGACCAGGACGCCGACGACGCTCGTGTCGCGGTGTCCCGCGCGAAGGCGTACTGCGCGGACGCGTTTCCGCAGGCCGGGATCATGGGCGTCCAGCTCCATGGCGGCGTCGGATACACCTGGGAATACGACATCCAGCTCTACCTGAAGCGCGCCAAGTGGGTCCGCCCCATGTTCGGTGACGCCGACTACCACTACGAGCGCGTGGCGCTCCTCGGAGACCTCTAGCGATGGACTTTCAGCTGTCTGAAGAAGAAGAGGCGTTCCGCCAGGAAGTCGTGGCGTTCCTCGACGAGAACCTGCCGGAAGGGCAGGAGCGCACGCCCGAGCTGCTCGCGAACTGGACGAAGAAGGTTCGCGAGAAGCGATGGGTCGGGTTTTCCTGGCCCGAGGACGTAGGTGGCGGCGGCGGCGGGATCATGGAGCAGGTGATCCTCAAGGACGAGATGGCGAAGCGGAAGGCGCCCGCCCTCGGCACCTGCTTCATGGGACTCGCCTGGGTCGGCCCCTCGCTCATCCAGTACGGAACCGAAGAGCAGAAGCAGAAGTTCATCCCCGACATTCTGGACGGGAAGTACCAGTGGTGCACGGGCTACTCGGAGCCGGACTCGGGTTCCGACCTGGCGAGCCTCAAGTGCAAGTGCGAGCGCGACGGCGACGAATACGTCGTGAACGGGCAGAAGATCTGGACCTCGATCGCCATGTGGTCGAAGATGATGATCCTGCTCGTCCGAACCGAGACCGAAGTCGAGACGAAGCATGACGGCATCACGTGCCTGCTCGTCGAGATGGACTCGCCCGGACTCGAAGTCCGGCCGATCAAGAACATGAGCGGTGGCGCCATGTTCGCCGAGGTCTTCTTCGACAACGTCCGCGTCCCGGTCGAGAACCGACTCGGCGAGGAAGGGCAGGGCTGGCAGGTCACGATCTCGGCGCTGGCCAGCGAGCGTTCGTCGATCGCCGAGGTCCACGGCCTCATCCGCAAGATCGACGAAGTGAAGGACCTCGCACGCAACACGATCCGCGGCGGTCGCGCCATGAGCGACGACCCGGGCATTCGGCGGCGAATCGCTCAGGCCGAGACGAAGATCGAGGCGATGCGACTGAACGGCATGCGCTTCCTCACGAAGCAGCTGAAGGGCGAGCCCCTGGGCTCCGAGACCTCGATCAACAAGCTCCACCGGGCTGACCTCGAGGTCGGCCTCGGTGAGCTGGCCCTCGAAATCCTCGGCTCCTCGTCGACGCTCATGAGCGGAGACGCAGCCACCGACGGCGGCGCCTGGGCGAAGTTCTCGCTGAACTGGCCCGAGGTCGTGATCGGCGGCGGCACGCCCAACATCCAGCGCAACATCATCTCCGAGCGCATGCTCGGTCTGCCGAAGGACTGAGGCGCCGGCCGATGGCGATTGAAGCGAGCGAGCTCGAGGCGCGTCTGCGCGACGCGCTCGAAGCGACCCACGTCGAGGTCGTGGACGAGTCCCATCTCCACGCTGGTCATGCCGGCGCGAAGGATGGGGGCGGGCACTACCGGGCCGTCATCGTGTCGGAGAAGTTCGACGGACTGAACCGCGTGAAGGCGCAGCAGCTCGTGTATGGCGTCGTGGATGATTGGATGGGCGGGCAGATTCATGCGCTCAGCATGAAGACGTTCACGCCGGCGGGGTGGGCGGCGCAGGACTAGCGCGGAACGTGGCTTCGTCGAGATTCTTCCACGCGGATCGCGTCGACGGCGAAGTCCGAGGTTCGAGAGGGAGGACGAGATGGCCGATGTCGACGCGAAGCCGACGATCCCGCGAGAGGGCGAAATCGTCCCCCGCAACATCCCCTTCGAATTCCCGGACGACATCGCGCCGATCTGGCACGCCCACCGCGAGTGGTCTCACCTGGTGAACGGCGCGTCGCTCACGATGCCGTACCTCGAGCCGTTCCTGATCGCGACGCTCAAGGAAGCGGCGGATCAGATCGACGACGAGGACGTACTCGAATCGATTCGAGGCTTCAACGCCCAGGAAGCGCAGCACTACAAGACGCATCGTCGCTACAACGAACTCCTCAAGGCGAATGGGTACGAGGAGCTCGCCGAAGTCGAGCGCGGCATGAAGGCCGGATACGACAAGCTGCGCCGTCGTTCCCTCGAGTACCGCCTCGCCTACTCCGCCGGATTCGAGACGATGACCCTCGGCGTCACGCGCTGGCTCGTGGCGGAGCGCCGCAGGCTCTTCGGCGATTCGGATACGCGCGTGGCCTCGTTCATCCTCTGGCATTTCGTGGAGGAGGCGGAACACAAGCGCTCCGCCTTCGACGCCTATCGGGCAGTGAGCGGTCGCTATTGGCAGCGCGCGTTCGGCGTCTTCGCGGGGGCCGGGCACGTCGCGTGGTGGGCGCGAAAGGGCGCCGTCGCCATGTTGAAGAAGGACGGGGTCTGGTGGGATCTGCGATCGCGCCTTCGGTACTGGCGTCGCAACGCGGAGTTCCTGCTGGCGATCGCGCCGAGTCTCCTTCGGAGCCTCGCGCCCGGGCACGACCCACGCGACGAGCCGGATCCCGAGTGGGTCCGCGAGTGGATCGCGGGGTACGCGCGTTCGGACCAGGCCGCTGCCCCCATGGTCGACACGTCGGATCCGCTGATTCCGGTTCCATTCGCCGTCACTGAACAGGTCTGAGCGCGGCTCACGCCTTTCGAAGGAGAAGAGATGGCTTCGACGCTTCGGTGTCAGCGCCTGCTGGTAGGGCATGGAGCGCTCGTGTTGCTCCTCGGGTTCGCGATCGGCTTCGCGTTCCTGTTCTTCTTGATCGGAAAGGTCGAGCTCTGGCCGATCCCCGGCTCGGTCGCCTATCAGCTTCCGGGAACCTACGACGCGTGGCGGATGGCGCACATGGAGGCCATCGTGAACGGCTTCGGGCTCTGGATCGTCGCGCTGGTCCTGCCGATCGTGCCGCTCGGCGAGACGCTGCAGCCACGCATCACGTGGGGCATGATCGTCGTCGCCTGGACGATCGTGATCGCCTCCGCGATCGACCCGCTCTTTCCGGATGCCCGGGGACTCGTGTTCGGGGGCAGCGCGCCGAACACGGTCGCGTTCTTCCTCTTCTACGTTGGGATCGCGACCGTGATCTGGGTCGTGACGATGATCGCGATTCGATCGCTCGCGGCCGCGCGAACGGACGAAGACTGAGTCGTTCGGGCGCGCCCGCGAGCGGTCACGCTCGCGTCGAACGCATCCTTCCTCGCCTTAGTTTACGATCCCCGTGAACGCCGCCAATCCCACTGGGATGAGCACCCATCCGGCGATCGTATGGAGGCGCATGTAGATCCGCGCGCCCGTTCGGTCCTTGTTAGGCTGCCAGGTGTCCGCGGCCTGAAGGTCGATGAAGGGCAGGAAGAGATCGAGCGTGTACCAGAATACGCTGTAGGGCTGGTCCGCATCCTCTCTCTTCTTGGGCTCCATGCCGCGTGACTGAGCGAAGGCGACGTGGCCGGCCAGGAGGAAGGGGAGGCTCCAGATCAGCGCCAGCTCGGGGCTGCGTCCATAGTCGACGAGCCAGTACAGGATCCCGTCCCAGAAGCGTCCCCACCCGTTCTTCAGCTCTCGCTCTCGCTCGCGTCTCGCGATGTAGACCTCGTCGGCCCACTCGCCCTGTCCCGACGCCTCGAAGAACTGTTCCAAGCTCGAATAAGCAGTCCCGCTGTAGCGAGCGCGGTTCAGCCAGCTGAGCAGCGTCGTCCACGAGCCGTTGTCGTCGCCCGCGGAGACATGATCGAAGCCGATGCCGTCCAGGCGGGTCGAGTCCGGGTCGGCGGGCCACGCGACGTTGGCGAGGCCCAGCGTCTCGAAGGTTGCGTGCTCGAGCGACGCGCTGCCGGTGATGTTCAGATTGGTGAGCACGGTCGGCCCCCCGACCTTCAGCGAAGCGACGTCGAGCTCGTGGATCTCCGCGTTCTCGATTCGCAGCTCGCGAGAGATCGTCGTTCGCGCGATCTCCACTTTCGGGAGTACCGCGGGCGCCTGGTCGGACCAGGAGAGAATCAGGTCGAGCAGCGACGCGTCGGCCACGTCGACGGGTCCAGCGAACTCGACACGCTCCAGGAAGAAGATTCCGCCGACCTCGATGGTGTTGAATTTCGCCCGCGTCGTTGCGTTCGTGAACTTCGCGTCGCTGGCTTCCAGGTTCTCGGAGACCTTCATCCGGATGAAGTTCGTGGGTCCTGCGAACTCGGCGCCTTTCAGAAAGAGTGGTCCGAGCACCTCCGTAGTGTTGAAGTTCACCTCTCCGTCGACGCTGGTGAATTTCGCCTGACTGGCGTCGAAACTTCCCATGACCTTCATGTGTCCGAAGTCGGCGGGCCCCGAGAACTCGGCGTCGTTCAGAAAAATCGCTCCTCCGACCTCGGTGCTGTTGAAGACCACCGCCCCCGTGGTGCTGGTAAACTTCGTGTCATTCGCCTCCAGGTTGGCTGAGACCTTCATGTGTCCCAGGTTCACCGGCCCTGCGAACCGGGTGCCCTGCAGAAAGATCGGTCCTAGCACCACCGTACTGTTGAAATCCGTTTCTCCCGTCTCGCTGGTGAACTTCATCCCCTGGGCGTCGAGGCTCCCCGCGATCCTCACATGCCTGAAGTCCAGGGGGCCGGAGAATTCCGCTCCCCTCATGAACATCGCGTCGTCGACCTTCATGCTGTTGAAGCTCGGAGTGCTCCCCGTGTCGGAAAATTTCGACCCTCCGACATACAGACTGCCGGAGACTCGAGCGTTTCCGAGGTTCGTGGGGCCGGCAAATTCGACACGCTCGAGGAAGAGCGACCGCTCCGCCTTCATCTCGCTGAAATTCGCGGACGCCTGAAAGGCGGAATCGCTGAAGAGCACGTGTCGCCGGAAGGTGGTGTTGACGAGGCGCACCGGCGCTTCGAACTCGAACGCCTGGAGCCACAGCTCGTCGTCGATGATCCGATTCGACAGATCGAGTGTGTCGGCGACGACGCCGTTGCGAATCGCGAGGCGATGGTGGCGCCTGGTCGCAGATCCCGGAGGGTTGGCGAGCAGCTCTTCGACGAAGCGGGCGGAGAGGGCGCGATCCTTCCTGTCCGGGAAGTTCGTCGCGAGTTCCGCGACGCGGCCTGCGGCGAGTTCGCCCCGAACCCACGCTTCCGCCTCCGAATTCGCCGTCGAGGGAGCGGCGAAGAGCGGCAGCGAGGCGACTGCGCAAGCGATGGCGAAGAGTGTTCTTCTGTTCATCATGGGCAGTTCTCTGTGAGTTCCGCGGGGCGGCCGGCGCGGGCTCGGCGTCCAGTCCCCGCCATGGGTGACGTGCAAGAGAGTATTCGACAGATGGGCGTGGGCTGAAGATCCGTTCGGATCTCGGTCTCCGTCGAACTGGACGCTACAGCACGATCGTGGGCGCGAACTCCCCCGAACGGGCGTCGGGCTAGGTCACCGAAAATCATGCATCCCAGTTGACACATGCGACGCCATGCTCGCGTACAGAGCAGCCTATCACGCGCCCACGAGTCGCCTACCGCAGACCGGAAGCGAAGAGAGAACCGGCTGGAGACGGGCCTCCACGCCAGCGGCGACGGAGCACGCGTGAGATTCGGGTCGCGAGCACGAGCCTTCGTCCGGATCCAAGTTGCCGGTCCGCAACGGGAAACGGACGATTCCAGTGAATTCGTCGTCAGACCCGAAATCGTTGGAGCCGCCGAATCCGCGCCGCGAAGCGCGGCACTGGGACGGACTCGCGCCTAATCCTCGGAGGGCGGCTCCGCCCACACATCCGCCGGCCACGGATCCTCGGTCGAGGCGAGCTTCTCGTAGCGGCGCTTTTCGGGCAGCATGACCTGCGCACGCGCGAAACCGTCGCGGTTCGAGACGTCGAAGCAGCCGCGGATCGTTTCCTTGGCGGCTTCGTGGGCGGCCTCGTCGTCGTAGTCGGCGTCGCGGTCCGCGTCGCCCTCGACCATCGTCCAGGCGAGATTGTCGATCAGGTCGTCCTTCCCGTGGTACTCGTGGACGACGTACATCCGGCCTTGCAGCCCTTCCCACTCCTGGGCCGAGAGGCCGCAGTCGACGAGCCACGCATCCTGCACGGCCTCGTCGATGAAGCAAGAGATCGAGCGTCGCCACATGTCCTGGATCAGGTCGATCGTCGCATCGTCCGGGGGCTCGTTCCCGTAAATCTCGGCCACCCGCTCGATCTCGGCGCGAGGGACGCCGCCGCGGGCGATGCGCCAGTCCATCTCCTGTGCGTAGAGCTCGGCATAGACCTCGGCGAAGTCGTCGGGGTCGAAGCGGTTCGGCTCGAGGCCGATCGACTCGTGGACGAGTGTGTCGTGCAGCTCGCGGGCGACGCCCTCGTCGGAGAGCTCGGTCTCGACGCGGAAGAGCTTCGAGTGGATGGGCCGATCCATCCCGGTCTCGGAGACGGTGCTGACCGTGACCGAAGTGCCGTCCGTGAACTCCTGGAAAGCGTCGACCCACATTCCGCCGTCGGGGTGGTCGTAGACGGCGACCCAGGTACCGGAGTCGCGATTCCAGAGCGCACGCAGACGGACCTCGTCCATCTCGCGCACGTCGAAGTCGCCGATCCGCTGGTAGCCGACCGCCTCGAACTGGCGGGTCACGTCGGCCATGCATGCGTCGTCACGCCACTCGGGGGCGTCCGCGCGATCGAGGCGGATGCGGAAGGGCGGGATGCCGCTTGCGACGATCATCTGCGTGATCGTGTCGACGAAGACGCCGAGCTTTCGCTGGAGCAAGCCGAAAGCGAGAAGGCCGAGGACGATCGCGCCGAGGACGACGCCGGCGGCGACGAGGAGGACGGTCTGCATGAGGGGCTCCGATCCGGCTGGACTCGGTCTCCGGAGAGACGTCCACGCTGGATCGGTCGAACGCCTTAGGCGGATTACGGTCGCGCGCCGACATGCGCGTCGTCTGCCGACCGATTGCTCTTCGTCTGGGCGATGTCGTCGAAACCATCGGCCAACTGTTCGATCGTTGGATCCTCGTGCCCCTCGGCGAACCGATCGCGGTCGGGGACACGGTGCGGCTCTGCTATTCGGCGACCCCCATCCGCGAGAGGTAGCTCCCCAGGTCCTGCGAGAATCGCTCGTCCTTCGCCAGCTTCCCGAGATGCGCCCACGCTCGCGGGTAGTTCGGAAGCGTCGGCATCAGCGCATCGAGCCCCGCCTTCTCCAGCTCCTTCGCGAAGCGCCCCTCGTTCGAGAGCAGACACAGCTCGCAAGCGAACACGATGTCCGCGAGGCTGATCGTGTCCGCTGCGATGAATCCGGTCGTCTCGAGGGCGCGCTCGATGCCTTCGAGGAAGCTCTCGAACGTGTCCCTCATGGTCGCGTAGGGCCCAGCGAGGTCGTCTCCGTACCCGGCGAAGAGATAGGGCTGGACGTCCCTCGCGAAGAGGAGCGTCCGGTCGAGAAAGGCATCGATCCGCGACTGCTCGAGCGGGGTCTCGCCGCAGATCGACGCTGCGTTCGGCCCCAGCCGCGCGGCGGCGCGCATGATGCTGTTCGACTCGAAGAGCCCGATCCGGCCGTCGTCTCCGAACGCCGCCGGCACGTCGCCGAAGGGGTTGGCCTCGAGGAAGCGGTCGGTCTTGAAGAGAGTGCCGCTGAATCCGCGGCGAGCGGTCCGCGCGAAGGGCGCCATCTCGGGCGAGTCCGCTTCGCCTTCTTCGAGTGGCCGCGCATCGTAGTCCCAGAGCCAGCCGGGCATCTCGGGCGGCTGGGCGCCGACGACTTCGATCGTGGCGCCGGAGAAGCGCGCGGCGATCGTCGCCTTGTAGAGACGCGGATTCGGGAGGTACGAGATGATGCGGAGGTCGGCCATCGTGCGTGTTCCTACCAGGTCTCGCCGAAGGGGCGGATCAGGAAGTCGCTCGACCAGGCGGAGCGCGCCTGGTGGGCGACGTGGTGGACCTCTTCGGCGATGTCGGCGGGCTTGCAGAAGAAGTCGTCGGGCGCGTCGGGCATGCGCTTACGCGTCCACTCGAGGTCGATCACGGCGTCGATCGCGACGAAGCAGGCGTGGATGCCCTTCGGGCCGTGGCTTCGCGCGATGCTCTCCATCAGGATCCGCTGGGCGGCCTTGCTTGGCGCGAAGCCCGCGAAGTTCGCCTTGCCACGATAGGCCGAGGTGTTGCCCGTCGTGATCAGCGCCCCGCCGCCGTTCTCGACCATGTCGTCGACGAGGAGTCGCGCCAGATGGAGGAGCGCCATCGTATTCACTTCGAAGTTCTGGCGCAGGATCTCGGGGTCGATCTGGCTGAAGTCGCCGAAGGCGCCGCCGACGGCGTTGTGGATCACGACGCTCGGCGTGCCGAGCTCGTCGCGAATCGTCGAGACGACACTCGCGAGCGCCTCGGTATCCGTCACGTCGCAGGGCAGGGCGCGGACCGCGCCGCCGTGCTCCTTCGCGATCGCGGAGAGCCGCTCCTCGTTCCGCGCGAGCATCGCCACCCGATAGCCGCCCTCGACGAAGCGATCGACGATCGCGCGACCGGTTCCCGGCCCGACGCCCGTCACCAGGCAGGTCTTCGTGTTCCACTCGTGGGTGGGCATGGTCTTCCTCCGGCAAGGGCGTCATCCCGGACGCTAGTGCACGCCTCAAGCGGCGACATCGCACCGCCGGTCGACCCTGTTTTCCGCGTTTGCGACACTCGAAGCCGGGAGGCCCCACGTGTCGGCGATCCCGGATCACGTCCCCGACGAGCTCGTCCACCCCTTCGACTTCCGCCTCGACCCGCGGATCGCCGAGGATCCCTGGTCCTTCTTCGCGAGCGCGGCCGAGCTCCCGCCCATCTTCTGGTCCCCGGATCTCGGCGGTCATTGGGTCCTCGCCCGCGCCGAGTGGATCGAAGAGGCCTGGATGCGCCCGGACCTCTTCTCCGCGAAGAGCGTCAGCGTGCCGCGAATCGACAGTCCCTACCGCTTGATCCCGAACAACCTCGACCCGCCGGAACACCGCGCCTATCAGCAGATCTTCACGCGCCAGATGTTCGCTCCGAGGATCATCGACGCGCTCTCCGACGAGTTCCGCAAGATGACCCGCGGAAGGATCGACGCCTTCGTCGACGCGGGTCGCGCCGACCTCAACGCCGAGTACGCGCAACCTCTGCCGGTGCAGATCTTCCTCAGCATGCTGGGCGTCTCGCCGGACCGTCGCAGCGAGTTCGACGCGGGCGTCGAGCGCGTGTTCCGAGGCACGACGCCGGAGGACGTGTTCGGCGGCATGACGGAGGTCGCCCGGCTCCTCGACGACTGGATCGAGAGCGAGATGGCGGACCGCGACGCGCCGCGCGAGGCGCACATGCTCGAGGCGATGCTGCGCGCGGAGATCGATGGCCGCCGGCTCGAAAAGGCCGAGCTCACGAGCATGGCGACGATGCTGATGCTGGCGGGGCTCGACACGGTGACGAGCGCGACGCTTCATCAACTGCGTTTCCTTGCCGAGCATCCCGACCACCGTCAGCAGCTGATCGACGACCCCTCGAAGATCCCGAACGCGGTCGAGGAGCTCCTCCGCCGGTACAGCGCGCCGAACCTCGGCCGGATCGTCGCGAAGGACTGCACGTTCGGCGGCGTGGAGATGCGCGAGGGCGACATGGTGCTGCTCTCGACGACGATCGCCGGCATCGATCGAGAACGCTTCGAGAATTCCTTCGAGGTCGACTTCGATCGCAAGGGCGTGAAGGCGGATTCCCTCTCGTTCGGGACGGGGATCCACATGTGCAGCGGGCACACGCTCGCTCGACGAGAGCTCGCGATCACCCTCGAAGAGCTGCTGCCGCGACTGCCGAACCTCCGCGTCGCCGGGGACGCGGAGATCCGGTACGCGTCGGGCGGAGCGCTGACGATCGCGAGTGCGCTTCCGCTCGAGTGGGACGCGTAGGCGGCCTTCGGCGCCGTCAGCCGGCCGCGTCCTGCTCTGCCGCGATCCGCATGAACGTGCCGTAGAACTGTGCCGCGAGCGGGAAGCCGCCGTAGTGCGCGAAGTGCGCGCAGAACTCGCTCAGCTCCTCGCGTGTGATGTCGCCGGTCGAGAGCGCGGACCGGATGTGGACGCCCATCGCGGTTTCCGCGCCTGTCATGGCGATCGTGGTGAGCGTGATCCAGCGCCGCTCCTTGCGCGTGAGGCCCGGTCGCGTCCAGACCTCGCCGAAGATGTGGTCGACGGTGGTTGCCTGGAAGAAGTCCGGCGGCTCCGGCGCCGGAAATCCGTTCACTTCTTCGAAGACTTCCTTTGCCCGCTCACGATTCGCGTCGTCCGCCATACGCCCTCCGTTCGAAGAGAACGAGGGTAGGCGGCGACCGGCGGGCGGGCGGGGAAGATGCGAGGTCCCGCCGCCGGTCGGCACTTCGAAGCCGAGCTAGGCGGCGTCGGTCACCCGCCCTCCGATGCGAGCGCTCCTACGACTGCGCACCGAGGCCGCGAGCTCGCGCAGCAGCCCGTCCGTCTCCTCGAAGCCGATGCAGGCGTCCGTGATCGAGACTCCGTACCGGAGCTCCGTGCCGGGCTTCCAGTCCTGCCGTCCTTCTTCGAGGTGGCTCTCGAGCATGACGCCGAGCACGTCGTCCGAGCCGTTCCGGACCTGGCGCGCGACGTCGCGCATCGCTTCGCCCTGGAGCGCCGGGTCCTTCTTCGAATTGCCGTGGGAGCAGTCGACCATCACGCCGCGCTTGTCGAGCTTCGCAGCGGCGGCGGACACACTCTCGCGATCGAAGTTGGTCCGCCCGCCGCCGCCACGAAGCACGACGTGGGTATCCGGATTGCCCGCGGTCTTCACGACCGCAGCGGTTCCATCCGAGCGCACGCCGAGGAACGAGTGGGGCGCGCCCGCCGAGGTCATCGCGTCGATCGCGACCTGATGGCCCCCGTTGGTTCCGTTCTTGAAGCCGACCGGCATCGACAGACCGCTCGCCATCTCGCGGTGGGTCTGGCTCTCGGCCGTGCGCGCGCCGATCGCCGCCCAGGCGACCGCATCGGCCAGGTACTGCGGCGCGAAGGGGTCGAGGAACTCGGTCGCGCAGGGCAGGCCCATGTCGTTGATTTCGATCAGGAGCTGCCGCGCGAGGCCCAGGCCTTCGTCCACGCGGCACGAACCGTCGAGACGCGGATCGTTCACGAGGCCCTTCCAGCCGACGGTGGTGCGCGGCTTCTCGAAGTAGGTCCGCATCACGACGACGAGCTCGTTCTCGAGCTCCTTCGCCACGGGGACCAGTCGCTTCGCGTAGTCGAGGGCCGCCGCGGGATCGTGCAGCGAGCAAGGGCCGACGATCGCGACGAGCCGCTTGCGATCGTGCCTGTGCATCGCGTCGCGAATCGCGGTCCGCCCGCGCAGCACCGTTCGCGCGGCGATCGTCGAGATCGGATGCGCCGTCTTCAGCTCGGCCGGGGCCGGCAGCGGATCGATCGCCGTCAGGTTGCGGTCTTCCAGGGAACTCATGGGAATCTCCGTGTGTCCGTTCACATCATGCAGGCGCCTGATAAGGGCGCCTGAAACGAAAACGGCCCCGAGAGGTCTGTCCTCTCGGGGCCGTGAAAGCTTCGGTGGCCGTCTTCTTCTGTCTAGCGAGTCCCTAGACCTCGGCGCACCCCTTCACGGCCCCCAAGGCAAACCAGCCCTGGGCGTCCATAAAGAAGGAATACGAGAAGAAGCTCGGCGACATGAAGACGTATATACACCCGGAACGCCCGACGGGCAAATCCGCGCCGTGTCCGAAGAGGGGGAGCCGATGCGATTCACCATGAGATTCACATTGGAAATCGCGCTGGTGGCTGCGTCGGCTGCCGCCTGGGCCGGGTGCGTGAGCGACGAGCAGGCCCGCGCCGCCCAGGCACGCGAGGCCTACGAGACCTGCGCGGCAGAACAGGGCGAGGACTCCGAACAGTGCCGGGAGCTGCGCGAAGTCGCTCGCCGGGAATACGATCGCTACGAGCGCGCGGCCCAGCGACAGTGGGGCGATCGCGAGCGCGATCGGACCTGGACGCCCTGAAGCGCGCCCCTGGCGGTCGGCCTAACTCGCCGCCGCCGCGTTCCACCCGGCGATCAGCTGCGCGCTCTCATGGATCGCACCTTCCTTGACCGCGTCGGAGATCGGGAAGGGCTCCGGCCCCTTCGACGCGACGTCTCGCCAGGACTTCGTCAGCTGCGTGCCTTCCGCCGTCGCTTCGAGCGCCCAGTCCTCGATCATCGTGAAGACCGTGTTCTCCTCGATCCGCTCTCGCGTGAAGGGCGCTTCGAGGCCGAACGCCGTCGAGACCTTGATCACGACCATGGCGTCCGTCGTCTCTTCGGGCACGAGCTCGAGCATCGACACGCCCATCTCGCCTCGGCACCAGATCGCGTTCCCGGGCTCCAGCACGCCGCCTTCCACCGGTTGCGGGAAGTAGTCGAGGATGCGGTCGGGGGTGAGGATGAACTCGCGAACCTGATCGGGGGTGGCGCGGAGCTGCATGACTTCGGTGTGGACGATGCTCATGGGAGGCCTCGATTGGACGGGTTGATCGTGGGCGATCGAGCGTAGCCGGCCGGGCGCCGCTGTCGCACACTCGCGCGATGCCCCTCGACCCGTCGATCTGGAACGACCGCCCGTTCGGCCCCGACGCATTCTCTCTCGCAGGGCGGGTCGCGCTCGTCACGGGCGCGGCACGTGGGCTCGGTCGGGCGACGGCGCTCGGACTCGCGCGTTGTGGCGCGGACGTCTCGGTCTGCGACCGCGACGAGGAGGGGCTCGCGTCCCTCGTGTCGGAGATCGAAGCGACGGGGCGCCGCGTGCACTCGGTTGCGCTCGACGTGCGCGAAGAGGAGGCGGTGGCGGCCTGGGTCGGCGCCGCTGCCCACGCTCTCGGCGAGGTCGACGTGCTCGTGAACAACGCGGGCGGCGGCTTCCACTCGGCCTTCCTCGACGTGAACGCCAAGGGCGAGCAGGCACTCATCCGCGAGAACTTCGGGACAGTGACCGCTTGTATCCGCGCGGCCGTGCCGCACATGAAGGAAGGCGCGTCGATCGTGAACGTGACGAGCGTCGAGGCCCATCGCGCCGGCCCGGGCTTCGCGATCTACTCGGCGATGAAGTCGGCCGTCGCGAGCCTGACGAAGAGCCTCGCCCTCGAGCTCGCGCCGCGGCGGATCCGGATCAACTGTGTCGCGCCCGACATGATCCCGACCGGCGGAATCGACGCGATGGCGGACGACGCCGACCCGATGCTTCCCGGCGTCGCGGGAACGCCCTGGCCCGAGGCGGGCCACCCGGACGACTGCGCGGCCGCGGTCACGTACCTGGCGAGCGACGCGTCGCGGTTCGTGACGGGTTCGACGATTCATCTCGACGGCGGCACGTGGGCCGCGGGAGGCTGGAAGCGCCGCGATGACGACGGATTCGCGCTCTGACGGCGCGAACGAGGAGGTTCCCAGGATGCACGCCTTTCTGACGCACATGCGCGCCAAGCCCGGCCAGCGCGACGAAGTGGTTCGACTGACGACGGTCATGCTCGAGCAGACCCAGGGCGAGGACGGGATCCCCGTCTACGTGTTCTCCACTCAGAAGGACAGCCCGGACGACTTCTTCTTCTACGACATCTACGAGTCGGAGGAGGCGCGCAAGGCGCACGAGTCGACGGACGCGTTCAAGGCGACGATGCCGGCGCTGATGCAGGTGGCCGAGCTGGTGTCGGTCACCCAGCTCGATCCCTACGGACCGATGAAGATCGTCCCGCCGGCGGCCTAGCGCGAGCTAGAGGACGAAGTCCGCCATCCAGCGCTCGAGGGAGACGTGGAAGCCGGACGCGTTCTTGTGTCCGCCGCCGCCGTACTCGAGGGCGACCTTCGACACGTCCAGGTCACCGATCGAATAGATCGTGGCGAAGACCTCGGCGCCCTCGACGCGGTAGACGATTCCCCACTGCTTCCCGAACGAGGCACGCTTGGCGATCTCGTGGCCGATCTGGGAGCGGTTGATCGAGGCGTTGACCGCTTCGATCCGCTCCGTGCCGAGCGCGATCGGGCGGACGTGCTCGAGGCGTCGCTCGACCTCCATCCGATTCGCGCGCAGGATCGGCTTGCCCTGCTCGACGAGCTTCTCGATCGGCTCGGCGGCGAGGCGATCCCAGGTCTCGAACTCTCGCGGGTACGACGCGATCGCGGCGTTCACGGCGTCGGAATCCGGAAGGGCCCAGTTCCAGAGGTCCTGGTCCTCGACGTAGCGGAGGAGGTCCGGCGTGTCGCTGTCGGGATGGAAGGTCTGCCAGGCGAGGACCGAGCCCGAGTGTGCGAGATCGAAGTGGAGCACGTGGCCGTGGGCTTCGAGATCGTTCACCTGGGACGGGTCGCTCACGAGGCGATCGCGAGCAGTCACGTGGTGGTCGATGACCATGACCTGGGCCGCCACCTCCGCGAGCGCGCGGAGCTCGTCCTGGGCGGGCGCGATGTCGACGAACGCTACGAGGGCGTCCTCGCAGTCGGCGAGCTTCACGCGGTCGTCGTGGCCGCGCGCGATGTACCAGGCGTCGTCGCCCCAGGCCCGGCGCACGGACCAGGCGGCCCCGAAGCCGTCGGGGCATCCCGCGTGATAGAAGCAGCGTCTGTTCAAGGTGTCGTTCCGCTACGTCGGTTCGCTACGTCGTTTCGAGGATGGCCGGCTCGCGGCGGGCCTCGCTGCGGGGGTCGCCGGAGTGTAGCGGTCCGGAATCGGCCGTGAATCGGTGACGCCGGCGCGGGTGTCGGGTAGCCTCCCGCCGCCCTCGGAGTTTCGATGTTCCACCCCACCGAACGCATCGCCCTCGCGGCCCTCGACCGGCCCGCCCAGGCCTCCGAATGGCTGCGGATCGTGGACGGACTCCACGCAGACCCGGGCTTCTGGTGGCTCGACAGCGCCCTCGAGACCGGGCGGCTCGGTCGCTACTCCTTCGCCGGTGCCGACCCCTACCTGCGGCTGACGGCACGCGCCGACCGCGAGGGCACGCCCGTCGTCGAGGTCGACGTCGCGCGTGGCGTCCGAGCCGGGCTCGATCGTGGGTTCCATCGCGTCGAAGCGGACCCGATCGACTACGCGCGCTCGCTCCTGCCGCGCGCAGACTCCCTCGTCTACTCGACCCGGACCTCCGGGCGCTCGGGCAACCGTCGCTGGCACGAAGTGGCGGGGCTGTCCGCCGGCCTCGATCTGCCCTTCCTCGGTGGGGCGGTCGGCTATTTCGGGTACGAGCTGGCCGCGGTCCTCGAGCCGCGCGTCCGCTTCGACAACAACGACGATCTCGGTCTGCCGGACCTGAGCCTCGCGTTCGTCGATCGCGTGCTCGGCTACGACCACGAGGCCGAGCGGCTCTGGGTCTTCGGCCTGGGTTTCGGAGACGCGCGCGCCTCCGACGGCGCCGCCCCCCGCGAGACGGCGGTCGCCCGCTCGCGGCACGTCGTCGACGACGTCGCGGCCCGCGTCGAGTGGATCCTGTCCGAAGGCCCGACCCCCGCGCGACCGGACACGCGACCCGTTCGCTCGCCCGAGCTCGCGATCGAGTCGACCGTCGACGCGAGCGGCTACGTGAAAGCGGTGGACACCGTCCTGCAGGAGATCGCGAGCGGCAACGTCTACCAGGCGAACTTCAGCCAGCGTCTGACCGTCGACGTGCTGTCTCCTCCCTTCGACCTGTACCGGGCGCTCCGTCGGCTGAACCCGGCGCCCTTCGCGGCGTACGTCTCGCTTCCGGGCGCGACGATCCTGTCGAGCTCTCCCGAACGGTTCCTGTGCGTCGACGACGCGCGCCACGTCGAGAGTCGGCCGATCAAGGGCACGCGCGCGCGCGGCACGGACCCCGACGACGACGAGCGACTGGCGCGTGAGCTGTCTTCGAGCGTGAAGGATCGCGCCGAGAACCTGATGATCGTCGATCTCGTGCGGAACGACCTCGGTCGGGTGTGCGCGCCGGGCTCGATCGACGTGCCCGAGCTGATGAAGGTCGAGACCTACGCCGCGGTCTTCCAGATGGTCTCGACGGTGACCGGCGAGCTTGCGACCGGTCGCGACGCGTTCGATCTGGTCCGCGCGACCTTCCCGCCCGGCTCGATGACCGGCGCACCGAAGCTCGCCGCGGTCGAGCTCCTCGAAGAGCTCGAGATCGTGCGCCGCGGGGTCTACGCGGGAGCGCTCGGCTATTTCGACGTGCGGGGCGGCCTCGACCTGTCCGTCGTGATCCGCACGATCGTGCACGACGGCACCCACGCGCATCTCCACGTCGGCGGTGGCATCGTCGCCGACTCGACCCCCGAAGCCGAGTATCTCGAATCCCTCGACAAGGCGAAGGCGCCGCTGGCGGCCCTCGCGGAGGGGTGTTAGGTGGCGACGGGTCGGCGCATCTACGTCGACATCGACGACGTCCTCTCGCGGACCATCGAGTCTCTGATCGACTTGCTCGACGAGACCCACGGCCGCCGCGTGGCCGTCGAGGACGTGCGCTTCTTCGATCTGGAGAAGTCCTTCGACCTCTCCGTAGATCAGATCGCCGCGTTCATGGATCGTGCCCACGCCGACGACGTTCTCGAGCGGCTGGCCCCCGTCGAGGGTGGCGTCGGGATTCTCGATCACTGGCACTCGAACGGACACGAGATCCATCTGGTGACCGGCCGGCCGCCGTCGACCAACGCGGCCTCGCGTCGCTGGCTGGAGCGTCACGCCGTCCCCCACGCCTCGCTCCACCACCTCGACAAGTGGGCGCGGCCCACCTGGAACGAGGGCGGCCTGCCCGCGCTCCGCTTCGACGACGTCGGCGAGATGGGCTTCGACTTCGCGGTCGAGGACAGCCTGGACACCGCCGTTCGGCTGGTCGAGGAGTTCGGAATCCCCGTCGCGCTCATGGACCAGCCCTGGAATCGTGACGTCGGTCGGCTCGCCGCATCGACGCGTTCGCAGATGGTGCGATGTGCAGCGTGGGCGGAGGTCGCGGCCGCGCTTCGTTAGGCGCGCTCCGCGGCGCGCACGAGCGCGGCCAGCCCCGAGACGACCGGCATCGCGACGTCGACCTCCTGGCCGAGACGCTCGACCGCGCCGCACAAGGCCTCGATCTCGGTCCGCCGCCCGGCCCGAAGATCCTGGAGCATCGACGACTCGTGTTGGGCCGTCGGAGGGATCAGCTCGTCGAGGAAGTGGCGTACGTAGTCCTCGGGCGCGGGCCACGCGACGGTGATCCCCGCGGCGTCGAGGACCGCGAAGATCTCGTGGATCACCTCCTCGACGAGCGCCCGGGTCGTCGGGTTCTCGGTCAGCTCGCCGTAGCGGCGGCCGGCGAGGGCGCCGAGGGGATTCAACGCGCAGTTGTAGAGCATCTTCGCCCACAGCACGCCGCGCATGTCCGCGACCGTCTCCGCGGGGATTCCGCCCTCGTCGATCCGCTCGGCGACCTCCGCGAGGGAACCGAGTTCGTGTCCGAAGACACTCCCGAAGGCAATGGGGGACGCATGGGCGGTGACTTCGACCCGGTTGGGCGCGCGGCGGTGGAAGCCCGTGATCACGCGTGCGTGGAAGAGACGCTCGCGCGGCCAGAACGAGAGGAAGGGCGTCTCGTTGGCCCAGCCGTTCTGGCAGAGCACGAGCTTCGTCCGCTCCGGCACCCGCTCGTGGAACGCTTCGAGCGCCCCGGCGATGTCCACCGTCGAGAACGCCTTCGTACACACGAGCACCCACTCCGGCCCCGCGTCGACGAGCACTTCCGGGTCCGCCTCCATTCGGAGCAGGTCCGGGGCGACGTGGCGCTCGCCGAAGATCCCGAGTCGCTCGAGACCATCGCGTTCGATCGCGCGGCGGGTCTCGGAGTCCCGCCCGATCACGAGCAGCGGCGACGCGTCGCGCGCGAGCGTCGTCGCGAGGCCGAGTCCGACCGAGCCTGCTCCCCAGATCGCGATGTCCACCGTGTCCTCTCGCGTCGCCGACCACCCGCGGCCAGGCCGGGCGGGCTAGTCTTGCACGGGAAGGCCGCCGGGGGGAGTCGCTGGATGCGTGGGAGCCGAGAACAAGCAGGTCGTGCGCGACCGATCGGCCTCCGCCTTCGCGGCGCCGGCTTGGTGCTCTCGCTCCTCGTCGCGAGCTCCGTCGCTGCGGGGCCGCTCGGCGAAGGGCCGGGCGGGGCCGATCCGCTCGCCACCCTGACTCCGGCTCAGCGCGCCGGCGCGAAGGCCCTCGGCATGGCCCGTGCCCACCTCGACGCCGGAAAGACGGGGCTCGCGCGATCTACCCTCGCGCACGTTGGGCCGGCGACGGCGCTCTACGGCTATGCGGACCTCATCCGCGTCCGGATCCTGATGGCCGAGGGGCGGCACGAGGAAGCGGCCCGGACCGCTTCGAGCGCTCACGAGGCCTCCGAGAGCGACGCGCTTCGCGCGGCGCTCGGCGTGCTGCGCGGCGAGGCGCTGGCGATGGGCGGGAACACGAGCGGCGCGGAGCTCGCCTGGAGCGACGTGCTCGGCGGCGCGGGCCCGGAAGACGAAGCCGTCCGACATTCCATCCAGCTCGCGATCGTCGAATCGCGTCAGCGGACGGGCAGCCTCGACGCGGCGGTCGATCCACTCGTCCTGCTCGATCGTCATTATGCGGAGATCGCGGTTGCGACCGAGTCCGTACCGGTCGCGACGCTGGCGGGACCGGTCGTGCTCGAGCGGGCTGACGCAGCACTCGAGTCGGGTCATCCTGCGGAGGCGCGAGATCTCTATGACACGGCGATCGCGAAACAGCTCGATCCCGATCAGGCCCGCGCAGCGAAGATGGGTCGTGCCCGGGCGCTCTTCCGGGAGCGCCGGTACGAGTCCGCGGCGAAGGCCTATCACGCGCTGCTGCCGGACGTCGAGGCCCGCTTCTGGGGCGCGCGTAGCCTCGCGCGCAGCGGCGACGTCGATGCCGCCCTCGACGGCTTCGCGAAGGTGGCGGAAGGCGACGACAGCGAGCTCGCGAGCTGGGCGCTCTATCTCGCCGGCACGCTCTACGAGGATCGCGGGGAGATGGACCGCGCGATCGACGCGTTCCGGCGCGCTGCGAGCTACGAGGCCCACCCGGACCGCATGCGGAAGGCGCTCTGGCGCGAGGGGTGGGCGCAGTTCCGCACCGACGCGTGGGACGATGCGCGCGAGACGCTCGGGACGCTGGCGGGACGAACCGACGACCCGCTCGGCGCGCTGCGTCCGCGGTACTGGGCCGCGCGCGCTTCGATTCTGGCCGGCGATGCGAAGACGGGGCGCGGTGAGCTCGAAGCACTCGCCCGCGCGTTCCCGCTCACCTACTACGGATGGCGCGCGCAGGAGCGGCTCTCCCTGGACGCACCCGCGCTGATCCTGAGCGATCGTACGCTCGCGGAGGGCACGCGCCGGGTCGACGACCAGGCGATCGAGCGCGCCGCGCTCCTGATCGAAGCGGGTCTCGAGGACCTCGCGCGAAACGAGCTGCGCTTCGCCGCGCGTCGAGCGCGTGGCTTCCACGACCGCACGCGGGTGGGGATCCTGCTCGCGCGGGTCGGGGACTACCATCGCGCGAACGAGCTCGTCGTGACGGCCTACGCGGACTCCCTGGCGCGCGGGCTCCAGCCGGGCCGCGAGGCGCTGTGGTGGCTGGCCTGGCCGCCCGCCTATCAGTCGACGATCGCCGAGGCGTTCCCGGCGAAAGCCTCGATCGAGCCCGAGCTCGTCTGGGCGATCATGCGCGAGGAGAGCCACTACCGGGTCGATGCGCGTTCCGCGGTCGGAGCGATGGGGCTCCTGCAGCTGATGCCGGCGACGGCCGCGCAGCTTGCCCGGGAGAACGGTCGACCGGATTTCGTCGCGGAAGACCTCTTCGAGCCGGAGACGAACATCGCCCTCGGCGCGCTCTACCTCGATCAGCTGGCGACGCGCTTCGACGGCCGGATGAGCGCGGCGATCGCGAGCTACAACGCCGGGCCGCGCCGGGTGTCGGCGTGGCTGCGCGGCGACGCGAAGCGACTCGACGACGACGTCTGGGTCGAGAACATCCCCTACGACCAGACCCGCAGCTACGTGAAGCGCGTCCAGCGCAGCCTGCACGTCTACGCGCGCTTCTACTGATCGTCGGGACGCGTCATCGGTCAGGCGCGCCAGAAGACGCCGCGACACTCCATCAGACGAACCGGCACGTAGATGATCGCGAGGGCGATCGCGACCATCACGAGGCTCGCGCCCTCGGGCGTGAGCGCGGGTGCGAGGCGCGCGAAGAGGTTCGGCAGCCCGACGACGACGATCGCGGTCGCGAGGACGTGGATCACGTAGGCGGCGAGGGCGTTGCGCCCGTAGGTCACGAGGACGCAAACGGAAAGATCGCGCCGTCCGGTGGCATCCACGATCGCGACGCCGCCCGCGACCACCAGCAGCGAGGTGCCGCTCGTGAAGAGCACGAACGTGCTCGACCACAGCGGGCGACAGATCGGGTGGAGCGGCGAGAGCAGGAGCCCGGCGGCGACGAAGGTCACGCCGGCGAGGGCGAGCCAACCCGCGGCCGCTCTCGGTTCGTCGGCGTTCGATCGCAAGTGCTCGCCCACGACCGAGCCGACGAGCGGATAGGCGACCGCCGAGAAGAAGGCGAGGAGCCCCTGGCGACTCTCGGGGATGCCCTCCGCGTTCGGGCGCATGACGCCCTCGCCCAGGATCTGCAGATCCAGCCAGGCGGAGAAGTTGAGATCGGGGACGTGGAGGTCCGCCGGTCCGACGCCGGGGAAGGGCAGGAGCGTGATCGCGATCGCATAACATCCGAGGAGCGCTGCCGCCGTGATCACTCGCCGTCTGGCTGGCAGCCAGACGTAGAGCGGCACCGCGAGCACGACCACGCCCGCGATCCGTTGGAGCGTGCCGATCGGATTCACGTGGATCTCGTTGGCGCCGAGGCTCTCGAACACGTCGATGCCGAGTCCGAACAGGACGAGGAGCCCGGCGCGTCGCACGAGCCGACCCCACGCGACCGAGGCGTCCGGCCCACGCGGCGTCGACCACGCCATCGCGACGCCCACGACGAAGAGGAAGAGCGGGAATACGAGGTCCGCGAACGTCGCGCCGAGCCACTCCGCGTGGAGGAGCGTCGAGTAGGTCTGCCCGCCCGGAACCGCTCGCGTCACGGCGTTTCCGACGTTCGCGGCGAGCATGCCGACGATCGCGAAGCCGCGGACTGCGTCGATGGAGTCGCGCCTACACGCGCTCGGGTTCGGGCCGTCAGGCATCCGGCCAATCGTAGCAATCGAGGCGTTCGTGGCGGCATGCGGGAGCGTGGTCGGGCCCACGCGCAGCGCCTACCGTTCGACGTCGAGGAGAATTGTGATGGCCGAGATGACGTACCTCGAAGCGGTCGCCCGGATCACGCGCCCCGGCAGTCCCTTCGAGCTCGCGGAAGAAGACGTGTGCGGCATTCGCATGCCGGTCTTCAAGAACCGCGACCGGAACCTGCGCGACGTGCTCGCGAAGTCCGTCGAGCACGGTGCGGCCGAGCTCGCCGTCTGGGACACGGGCGAGCGCTGGACCTTCGCCGGGCACGAGCGGATGGTCGCGTCGGTCGCGGCCGCGCTCGCCGAGAAGCACGGCATTGGAAAGGGCAGCCGCGTCGCGATCCTCGCCGCCAACTGCCCGGAATGGATCCTGGCCGCCTGGGGCACGATCGTGCTCGGCGGGACGGTCGTCGCGATGAACGGGTGGTGGCAGGGGGACGAGATCGAGTACGGCCTCGAACTCTCGGAGCCGGATCTGCTCTTCGCGGATCGCGGGCGCCTCGCGCGGGTCGAAGGCGAGGACCTCGGCGTCGAGACCGTCGTCTTCGACGACGACTTCGAGGCCTACACCGGACACGACCGGGCGGCGCCGCTCCCGGACACGCCTATCGAAGAGGACGACTGCGCGGCGCTCATGTTCACGAGCGGGACGACTGGTCGGCCGAAGGGCGCGATGATCTCCCATCGCAACTTCATCGCGTTCCTGCAGATCAACTTCTGCAACGGCGCGCTCAAGTTCATGATGAACCCGCCGGGTCCCGAGCAGCAGGGACTGCCTCCGCTGGTCGGCATCAACTCGAACCCGCTCTTCCACGTCTCGGGCTTCCAGTCGGGGGCGCTCATGGGCCCGGCGACGGGCATGAAGACGATCTGGACGACGGGGCGCTTCGACGAGCGGAAGATCTTCCAGCTGACCCTCGACGAAGGCGTCACGCGCTGGGGCGGGATCACGACGCAGATCTGGCGGCTGCTCGAGCACGAGGACTTCGATCCGGCGAAGTTCACGCACATCCGCTCGGTCGGCGGCGGTGGCTCTGCGTTCTCGCCGGAGCTCCAGCGCACCATCCGAGAGAAGCTCCCGGAGGCCGCCAAGGACTTCAACGTCGGGTACGGGCTGACCGAGTGCGGCGGCCTCTGCACGATGGCTCTCGGTCCCATCTTGAAGGAGCATCCGGACACCGCGGGCCGCACGCTCCCGGGCAACGACGTCGCGATCTTCGACGACGAGGGCAAGCGGCTGCCGGACGGCGTCGACGGCAACATCTGCGTGCGCGGGCCTAACGTGATGCTCGGCTACTGGCGCAACGAAGAGGCGACCCGCGACGCGTTCTTCGACGACGGCTGGCTCCGGACGGGCGACATCGGCCAGATCCGGGACGGCCTCCTCTTCCTCGCCTCCCGCAAGCGCGACATGATCATCCGCGGCGGCGAGAACGTGTACCCGCTCGAGATCGAGAACCGGATCGACGACCACCCGGCGGTCGAGGAGGTCGCCGTCGTCGGCGTCGACCACCGCACCCTCGGCCAGGAGGTGAAGGCGATCGTCGTGTTGCGCGACGGCCACACGCTCGGCGAACAGGAGCTCAAGGACTTCGTCGCCGAGACCCTCGCATACTACAAGGTCCCGACCTACGTCGAGTTCCGCGACGAACCGCTCCCGCGGAACGCGACGGGGAAGGTCCTCAAGCCCGTGCTGCTCGGCGAAGCGGAGAACACGTTCGAGGAGTAGGGCGGGGTGCTCGACTCGGAACTCCCTGTACGCTCGGCAGCTCTGGCGAATCGGGTATGCTCGCCATCCCTCGAACCCCATCACCCATTCCGGAGAATCGCTCGATGTCCACTGGCCCCCTCGCTGGCGTGAAAGTCCTCGAAATCCAGGGCATCGGCCCCGGACCCTTCTGCTGCATGATGCTCGCGGACATGGGCGCCGAGGTGATCCGGATCGATCGCGCGAACAACGTGCGCGATCAGAAGGGGCCGTCGAAGGACGTGCTGGCGCGCGGTCGCCGCAGCGTCGCGGTCGATCTCAAGTCGCCCGATGGGATCGAGACGGTGCTCAAGCTCGTCGAGAAGGCGGACGTGATCGTCGAGGGCTTCCGCCCCGGCGTGATGGAGCGCCTCGGCCTCGGCCCGGAGGTCTGCCTCGATCGCAACCCGTCGATCATCTTCGGTCGCATGACCGGCTGGGGACAGGAAGGGCCGATGGCCCAGGCCGCCGGCCACGACATCAACTACATCGCGCTCGCCGGCGCGCTCGAGGGCATCGGTCGCCAAGGCGAGAACCCGGTCCCGCCGCTCAACCTGGTCGGCGACTTCGGCGGCGGCGGCATGCTGCTCGCGTTCGGCGTCGCGTGTGCCCTCGCGGAGCGAGGGAACTCCGGCAAGGGACAGGTCGTCGATGCGGCGATGGTGGACGGCGCTTCGACCCTCATGGCGTTCTTCTCGGGCATGAAGGCGATGGGTGGATGGGGCGACGGCGGCCGCGGCACGAACCTTCTCGATACCGGTGCGCACTTCTACGAGACCTACGAGACGAGCGACGGGAAGTACATCTCCCTCGGCTCGATCGAGCCCCAGTTCTACGCGGAGCTGCTCGAGAAGCTCGGCCTGGCCGACGAGGACCTGCCCGCGCAGATGGACAAGTCGGGTTGGCCGCTCATGAAGGCGCGCCTCGAGACCCTCTTCAAGACGCAGACCCGCGACCAGTGGTGCACGCTGATGGAGGGCACCGACATCTGCTTCGCCCCGGTCCTGTCGATGGACGAGGCGCCGGAGCATCCGCACATCAAGGCTCGCAACACCTACGTCGACTTCGCCGGCGTGACGCAGCCGGCGCCGTCGCCGCGCTTCAGCCGGACGGAGGCGAAGCTCGAACGCGCGCCGGCCCACCCGGGCGAGCACACGGACGAGGTCCTCGGCGACTTCGGCTTCTCCGCGGACGAGATCGCGAAGCTGCGGGACGGCAAGGCCGTCGCGTAGGGCGGGTGCCGATCGCCGCGCCGCCAAGGCTTCCGGCTCGGCGTCCGGCTCGCGATAGTCGAATGCGATAGAGTCCTCCGCGACCGACCAGCCCGGGTCGTTCGTTTGGAGGGGGCTCCGTGAATCCGAAATTTGCCATCGTTCTGCTCGCTGCGCTGTTGCTGCTCATGTTCGGCCAGCGCTTCCTGCACGCCGTGCCTGCCGGTCATGTCGGCGTCGCCATCCTCTTCGGTGAGGTCCAGGACGAGTCCTATCCCGAAGGTCTGCACGTCGTGAACCCGCTGCTGTCGTGGAAGGATCTCGACGCCCGGCAGGACACGTACAAGATCACGCAGCTCGAGATGCCGACGCAGGATCAGCTGCTGTCGAAGGTCGACCTGTCGATCCAGTGGCGGCTCGACCAGGCGCGCGCCGCGGCGATCATCCGGGACACCGGCGACAAGAATCGGATCGTCGACGTCCACCTGAAGCCGACCGCTCGCTCCCTCGTGCGCGAGCTCGGGACGACGATCGGGCGCGCCGAGGATCTCTTCAAGGACGAGGTGCGCGACCAGCTGGCCAACGAAATCGAGAAGGAGCTCAAGGCCTACGTCGCCGACAAGGGAATCGTCGTCGACTCGGTCCTGCTCCGGAACATCAACCTTCCTCCCGTTCTTGCTGAAGCGATCGGTCGCAAGAAGGAGCGCGAGCAGGAGGTCGAGCGTCAGCGCGCCGAGCTCGAGCGCGTGAAGCTCGAGCAGGAGCAGCAGGTCGCTCAGTCCGTCGCCTCCCGCCGCGCTGCGGAGGAGGACGCGAAGCGTCTCCGCATCCTGGCCGACGCGAAGGCCTACGAGATCTCGACGATCAACAAGGCCGCGTCCGGCAACCCCGCCTACATCCAGCTGCAGAGTCTCGAGGCGCTCAAGAAGATGGCCGAGGATCCGGCCGCGAAGCTCTACTTCATGGACTCGAACGCGCCGTCGCCGCTGCCGTTGCTGAACCTCGGCGACGCCGGAAGATAGGTCCGCGTCGACCGCCGAAGGGGACCGACTTGCACACCTTCGCCGACCCTCTGAAACAGGCGCTCCGGAGCCACGCGGACCGGACCGCCACCGTCTGTGGCGACGTGCGACACACCTTCGCCGAGTTCGGCGCCCGCTGTCGGCGTCTCGGAGGCGTGCTCGACGAGCTCGGCATCGGCCGCGGGGAACGCGTCGCGATCTGGGCCGACAACAGCCACCAGTACATCGAGGCCTACGCTGCCATCCCCGCCCACGGCCGCGTCGTCGTGCCCCTCAACACCCGCCACGCCGAGCCCGAACTCGTCTACGCGTTGAACGACGCAGGAGCGAAGGTCCTGCTGACCGACCGCGAGCCCGGCAAGCTCGCGGACTGCGTCGATCGTGTGGTCCGGATCCCGGACGAGTGGGAGGCGTTGCTTGCGCAGGCGACCGAGGTCGACTTTCCCGCGGACGTCACGGAAGTCGATCTCGCCGGGCTCTTCTACACGGGCGGCACGACTGGCGCGTCGAAGGGTGTGATGCTGAGCCATCGCAACCTGATCGCGAATACCTGGCATTGGCTCTCGACCGTTCCCCACGGCAAGACGGACTCGATGCTGGTGATGGCGCCGCTCTTTCATGCGGCTGGTTCGAACGGTGTACTCGCCAACATCTGGACCGGCGGCAAGCAGGTGGTGCTCCCGGCGTTCGCGCCGGATGGCGCCCTCGAGCTGATCGAGCGAGAGGCGTGCACCGGGACGCTCGGCGTGCCGACGATGCTCTCGGCGATCGCGGAGGAGCAGCTCGCGCGGCCGCGGGAGACCGGGACGATGCGCTGGATCGCGCACGGTGGATCGCCCATCGCGACCCCGCTGCTGCGTCGGGTTCACGAGGCGATCCCGTCGGCGGAGCTGATCGAGGTCTACGGCGCGACGGAGCTGTCGCCGCTCGCGACGGTATTCCGCGGGGAAGAGACGCTTCTCGACGACGAGCGGATCCGCTCCTGCGGGCCGGTGGTCATCGGCGTATCGGTCGACATCCTGGCGGAGGACGGCACGCCGCAGCCCACGGGTGAGGTCGGTGAAGTCGTCGTGCGCGGGCCGACGGTGATGCAGGGCTATTGGAACAAGCCCGAGCAGACGGCGGACGTGCTTCGGGACGGCGCCTACTGGACGGGCGACCTCGGCTACATGGACGAGGGCGGCTACGTGTTCCTCGTCGACCGATCGAAGGACATGATCGTCTCCGGCGGCGAGAACGTGTACTCGACCGAGGTCGAGGAGGTGCTGTACCGGCACCCGGAGGTGCTCGAGGCGGCGGTCTTCGGCGTGCCGGACGAGAAGTGGGGCGAGGCGGTCTATGCCGCGGTCCACTTGCGGCCCGGGACCGAGGCCGTCACGCCCGACGACCTGGTCGCGTTCTGTCGCGAGTCCCTCGGCGGCTACAAGGTGCCGAAGGGGATCGACCTGCACGACGACGTCCTGCCGAAGTCGGGTCCCGGCAAGTTCCTGAAGCGCCAGCTTCGCGCGCCCTATTGGGAAGGCCGCGATCGCGCCGTCAATTGATTCGGTCGGCGCTGCGCGCCTCTCGACGGGCCGTTCCGCGGCCCGTCTTGCGCTGAGGGCTCCGCAAGGGGGGCGGCGCGACGTTCAGAGAAGGGCCGATCGCGGATCGAGGCCCATGAACGCGCGGCCGACTTCGCCGTAGGCGTTCTCGTTGGCGAAGGCGTGCTGCGAGATCGTCGCGGAGTCGCGCCAGTACCGGTCGAGGGGGCTCTTGCGATAGAGCGCGCTGCCGCCGCCGCACTCGTACATCGCCGCCACGATCGCCTTGCCCGTCCGGAAGGCATGCACGCCGGCGACCCGGAAGTGGGCGCGCTCTTCGAGGCTGAGCTCGTTTCCGGCGCAGATCGTCCCCCAGAGCCGCGCGGTCGCGTCGTAGATGTAGGCGCGTGCGGCGGCGAGCTCGGCTTCGGCACGACCCACCCGGGTCTGCACGAGGAGGTCGTCCTCGAGCTTCGTCCCGGCGAGGGTCTGCTTCTCTTTCGTCAGCTCGACGAGGGCGTCGATCGAGGCGCGCGCGAGGCCGAGGGCGACACCCGGGGTGTTCGAGATCAGGATCCACGGGAACGAGTAGAGCGGACGGTCGACCCGCGCGGGCTCGAAGATCGAGAGCGTCCGGGCCTCGGGGACGAAGACGTCGTCGACGCTCACGTCGTTGCTGCCGCTGCCGGCGAGTCCCGTCGTGTGCCAGTTGTCGTGGATCTCGAACTCGCTTCGGGGAAAGAAGAAGGTCCTGATGTTGGGCGGCGCGCCCTCGGCGGGCGGGGCGTCCTCGTCGACGATGATGGCGCTGCCGCCGAACCACGCGGCGTGTTGGCAGCTGCTCGCGAAGGGCCACCGACCGGACACGCGATAGCCGCCCTCGACGCGGCGGGCGATGCCCTTCGGAACGAGCACGCTCGCGGTGATCGTCTGGGGGTCGGCGAAGAGCTCCTTGGCGGTCGACTCCGCGAATCGCGCAGCGTAGAAGCCGGTATCCGAGGCGATCGTGACGACCCAGCCGACAGAGGCGTCGGCGGCCGAGAGGATCTCGGACACCTCGAATTGTGTGATCGGATCCGCCTCCGGTCCGCCCATCGACTGCGGCGTCGCCATCCCGAACACGCCCGCGTCCTTGAGCGCCTCGACGATCGGATCGGTCAGTCGTCCCTGCGCTTCGATCTCGTCGGCGGCGGCGCGAATCGGTTCGTGCAGGGCGCGGCACGCCTCGACGATCTCCTGTCCGCTTCGCTGGGTCTCGCTTACTATCATGACCTCGTCCTCGCTCCGTTCAGCTCTCGGGATGGAAGACCGGCTTGCGCTTCTCGAGGAACGCGCGGATCCCCTCGGCCTGGTCCGGAGACCCGCTCGTCCGCTCGACCCACTCGCGCTCGATCATCAGCGCTTCAGCCAGAGAGAGTTCTTCGCCTCGCACGACGCAGTCGAGCACACCGGCGACCGCGAGGGAGGGTTGCGCCGCGAGCTTCGTCGCCAGCGCGTGGGTGCGATCGAAGAGCTCCTCGATCGGCCACACGTACTGGACCAGCCCGATCCGGAACGCCTCGGGTCCCGACACCATCTTGTTGCAGAGGATCATGTCGAGCGCGTTCGCGCGGCCGACCGCTTTCGTGAGGCGCGCGGTTCCGCCCCACGCGGGCACCCCGCCGAGATCCATCTCCGGAAGACCGATCTTCGCCCCTTCCTCTGCGGCCACGCGAAAGTGACAGCCGAGGGGCATCTCGAGCCCGCCGCCGAGGCAGTAGCCGTAGAGCGTCGCGATCCACGGCTTCGGCGCGCGCTCGATCGCGCGGATCACGCGCAGCCTCTGGTCGAGGAGCGCCGAGAAGTTGCCCTTCTTCTGGGAGCCCTCGCCGATCTGCTTCAGGTTCATGCCGACCGAGAAGTGCTCGGAGCCCGCGCCGCGGAGCACCACCGCGCCGACGGAGTCGTCCTCGTTCAGCTGCGGCACGACCTTCTCGAGCTCGTCCATGAACTCGAGGCTCAGACGATTGCGCGGTGCGTCGTTGTTGACGACGGTCGCGACACGGCTGTCTCGCTCGATGATCAGCGTGTCACCCATTTTCGTACTCCTCGGCTCGCGCCTACTTCCAGGCGAAGAGCGGCTGTTCGTAGTGCGCGACGCGCGTGTCGCGCCCGTTCAGCACGACCTCGCGCATCTGGTAGAGCACGGCGGCGGTCGGGCTGTGGATCAGGGTTCCGAGCATCGGCACCGACAGGACGGGCCGATCGCTCTCGGGGATCTCGCGGAGGACCGGCACGCCGGGCTTCTCGAGCTCGTCGAGGGGCACGACGTGGAGTCGCTCGACCTCCTCGGGATTCGGACGTAGGGTCTGGCCCGGCTCACACCAGCAGACGATCGGCGTCATCCGGAACCCGGAGCGCGTCGGGAAGTCGTCGAGCTGGCCGAGCACGTTCTCGTCCGAGAGCGACAGACCCACCTCTTCGTGCGTCTCCCGGATCGCTGCCTGGATCGCCGTCTCGCCTTCGTCGAGCCGGCCCCCGGGCAGGGCCCATTGACCCGCGTGGCGGCGGAGATTGCCCGGCCTCCGGGTGATCAGGAAGCAGGCGCGGCCCTCGGCGTCAGCGGTGATGACGAGGGCGACGGCGGCGGGGCGCAGCTCCGGGCGCTCGTCGGCGAGACAACGGGCTTCGAAGGAGGCCAGATGGCCTTCGACGCGAGTTCGGAGCGCGGAATCGAAACGATGACGGCGGATCGGCACGGAAGCCGAGCATAGGCCGTTCGTCGCGGGATGGGCGCGGCGAGCAGAACCCGGCATCCGGGACGGAGAGAACGGTTTGGCGGCGGCAGCGGGCGTGGCAGAGGTCGATTTCGAGGACGCATGGTCGAGCGCGAGCAAGCTGCTCGCGGGCGTAGAGCGGTACCGTGTTACCGGCGCGAGCGCGGACGTGGAGCTCGGCGTGCTCGATTGGGGCGGGGAGGGCGATCTCGTGCTCTTCCACCACGCGAACGGTTTCTGCGCCGCGACCCTCGCGCCGCTCGCACACGCGTTGTCCGAGCGGTACCGCGTCGTCTCGGTCGACGCGCGCGGTCACGGCGACTCGACGCCGGTCCAGCCGGGTGGCGAGCCGAACCCCTACGAATGGGAGACGATGACCGCGGATGCCCTCGGCGCTTTGCGCGGCGCCTGCGAGCGGACCGGCCGCGACCGGGTCGCGCTCGCGGTGGGGCACTCCTTCGGCGGCGCGTTGCTGCTGCGCGCGGCACAGCACGCGCCGGATCTCGTCGAGCGACTGCTGCTCTGCGATCCGGTGCTGCACACGCCGGAGGCGGTGAACGCCAACGAAGGCACGACCAACAACGGGCTCCTGCTTCGCGAGGCGACGCTCCGCCGTCGCAACCGATTCCCGTCGTTCGCGGAGGCGTACGATCACTGCCGGTCGCGCGGGCTCTTCGCGGACTTCACGCCCGAAGCCCTGGCGCTCTACGTGCGCGAGGGCATGACCGAGAACGACGAGGGCGAGATCGAGCTCAAGTGCGCGCGTGAGGTCGAGGCTGCGATCTTCGGCGGCGGCGGGACGAGTCGCGCCTTCGATGCACCCGAAGCGGTCACGGCCCGGACTTTGTTCGTGCACGCCCAGCGCGGTAATTTCCTCGCCGAGACCTACGAAGCGCTGGCCGCCCGAATGCCGAAGGCCCGGGTCGCGAGCGAGGACCTGGGTCATCTCTTTCCGCTCGAGACGCCGGCTGCGGCGCTCGCCTTCGCCGAAGAGTCGTTGGCCGCGGACTGATCCCCCACCGAGCGAGACGAACGATGCCCGAGCTGCCCGAACATCCCGACACGCTGCGTCCCGAAGAATTTGCCGCCTTCAAGGAAGAGAAGATGGGCAAGGCGACCCTCTTCGAATCCGAGCGGATCCTCGTCGGCCTGAATTGTTTCGAGCCGGGGCAGGAGCACGCGCTCCACGCCCACGAAGGGATGGACAAGGTCTATCAGGTGCTCGAAGGGAAGGGCACGTTCCTGCTCGAAGACCGCGAGCTGCCGATGGAGCCGGGGATCATGTTGATCGCGCCGTCGGGCATGCCCCACGGAATCCGCAACGACGGCGGCGCACGCCTCGTCGTGTCCGCGATCCTCGCGCCCGGTCCCGGCAAGAAGTAGCGGGCGCTAGGCGCGCTTCTTCGTCCGCCCCGGCCGGAAGGTCGACACCCATCGCGACGCGCGTCCGTTCGCTTCCGCCTCGAAGAAGCGATACGGGAGGTCGGCGGCCTTCGTGATCCCGACCCGAGGACCGGTGGCGACGCGCGGCTTGGGGGTCTCCGGGTCGCGAGGGTGCAGGGTGAGGTCGCCGCGCAGGAGGTTCGTGCCGTCGTCCTCGAGGCCGAGCCCCATCGCCTGTCCGAGGCGACCCGGTCCGACCGCGATCGCGCTGGCGGCCGCCTCGGGAGCGAGGCCCCGTAGGTCGCGCATCGCATCGACTCCGGCTTCCGGCTCGCCCGCCCGAAGCAAGACCGCCGCCGCCCGGCCGTCGACCTGGCACACGACGTTCACGCAGGTGTGGATGCCATAGCTTCGATAGGCGTAGAGACGGCCCGGCGGACCGAACATCACGCGGTTGCGCGGGGTCGGTCCCGGGTGAGCGTGGGAAGCCCGGTCGGAGCCGTCGCCGAGGTAGGCCTCGACCTCGGTGAGCCGAAGCACCAGGCGGTGGCCGGCCGGGAGACGGTGGACCAGGCGACAACCGATCAGATCGTCGGCGACCGCACGGGAATCCCGGGCGTAGAAGCGTTGGGGGAGGGGCGGACCGAGCGGCACGCGGCAAGTATGCGACGGCAGGGCCGCGTTCGGCCAGCTTGCGCCGATGTCGGAACGGTTCCTCGCGCTCGAGAATCGCCCCGGAATCGCCGATGACTTGTATGATCCCGTCTTCCGTCGCGCTCGCTCCCGCCCCCCAGCGCGCGTCGAACGCAGAGGCCCCGATGGCGAATCACGATTCGAACGCATCACGCAGCGACTCCTCCACGCAGGACCCGAACGGGGACGAACCCCAGGCACCCGACTCGAAGTACCTCGAGCGTTTCGGGGTCAACGCCGGCTGGGTCGAAGAGATCGAGGACCAGTACCGGATCGACCAGCGCTCCGTCGACGAGAGCTGGAGCGTCGAGTTCGGGGGAGTCGTCGATCCCCGCGCCGTCAGCGACGAGCTGCGACGTGCGCCGGCACCGCCGCAAGCGCCCACGCCCGCAGCGTCGGGACCGCGGGTTCCCGTCGCGCCGGCGCCGACGATCCAGCCCATGGCCGATGCGCCCGAGCCCATCAACGGTGGCGTGCTCGGTTCGCTCATCGGCGAGTCCGCCGCGCCCGCCAGCGCGACGGACCACGCGACGCTCCTGCACATCGCCGACAAGCACGCGCGCGTCCTGCGCATGATCCATTCCTACCGCGCGCGCGGCCATCGCATCGCCCAGAGCGATCCCCTCGGCGGTCAGTCGACCTACTTCCCGGAGCTCGATCCGGCGCACTACGGATTCGGGAACGACAACCTCGACGAGCCCTACATCGCTGGCGACCTCCCGGGCGGCTCCGTGCAGACCCTTCGCCAGATCCTCACGCGACTCGGCAAGACCTACTGCGGCCCGATCGGCGTCGAATTCACCCACGTCCAGGATCCCGGCCGGAAGGCCTGGCTGCGCGAGATCATGGAGGAGGGGCAGAACCATCCCAACCTCGACGACGGCGAACGCCGCCGCATCCTCGAGAAGCTCGCCGCGGCGGAACTTTTCGAAGAGTTCCTCCACACGAAATTCCTCGGGCAGAAGCGCTTCTCCCTCGAAGGCGGGGAGTCGCTGATCCCGCTCCTCGACCACATCGTCGAGAACGCGCCTTCCTTCGGTATTCGCGAGGTCGTGCTCGGCATGGCCCATCGCGGTCGCCTGAACGTCCTCGCGAACACCCTCGGCAAGAGCTACGAGGCGATCTTCTCGGAGTTCGAGGATTCCCCGGACGTGGACGCGCCCTTCGGCTCGGGCGACGTGAAGTACCACAAGGGCTTTTCGACCGACCGCCGGACCGAGAGCGGCGAACGCGTCCATCTCACGCTCACCTCGAACCCGTCCCACCTCGAGGCCGTCGACCCGGTCGTCGAGGGTCGCGCGAAGGCGAAGCAGGTGCGCGCCGCCGACGCCGACGGCGAAACCATCGTGCCCGTGATCATCCACGGCGACGCCGCGTTCGCCGGACAGGGGATCGTCGCCGAGACGCTCAACCTCTCGCAGCTCGCGGGCTACTGCACCGGCGGCACGATCCACGTGATCGTGAACAACCAGATCGGCTACACGACGACCCCCGCCGAAGCGCGCTCGACCCTCTACTGCACCGACGTTGCGAAGATGATCCAGGTGCCGATCTTCCACGTGAACGGCGATCACCCCGAGGCGGTGATCCACGTGACGAAGCTCGCGATGGCCTATCGCCAGCGCTTCGGCGACGACGTCGTGATCGATCTCGTCTGCTACCGCAAGCACGGCCACAACGAGGGCGACGAGCCCGCGTTCACGCAGCCCCGGCTCTACCGCAAGATCCGCGAGAAGAAGTCGGTCGAGAGCCTCTACCTCGAGAAGCTCGTCGCGGGCGGCCGCGTGTCGCGTGACGAGGCAACGCTCATCGAGCAGCAGCGCAGCGAAGCGCTCCAGGAAGCGCTGCGGTCGATCCACTCGCGGCCGCCGGGACCCGATGAGCCCTACGAGCCGCGTGGCCCCTGGACCGGATTCTCGCGCACGCGCCCGGGTGAAGAGATCGAGAGCGCGGTGCCTGCGAGTCGGTTGGAGGAGATCGCCGCCGGGACCGCGCGCGTGCCGTCCTACTTCAACGTGCACAAGAAGCTGCAGGCGATCCTCGACGCGCGCGCGAAGAGCGTCACCGAAGGATCGGGGATCGATTGGGGCCTCGGGGAGGCGCTGGCGTTCGGGTCGCTCCTGCTCGAGGGCACGCCGGTCCGGCTCTCCGGCCAGGACTCGTCGCGCGGCACCTTTGCCCATCGCCACGCGGTGCTCGTGGATCAGGACTCGGGGGAGGAGTACGCGCCCCTCGATCACCTGTCGGACAACCAGGCGCGCTTCGAGGTCTACGACTCGCTGCTCTCGGAAGCCGCGGTCCTCGGGTTCGAGTACGGCTACAGCCTCGCGGATCCGTCGACCCTCGTGCTCTGGGAGGCGCAGTTCGGCGACTTCGTGAACGGCGCGCAGGTCATCATCGACCAGTTCATCTCCTCGGCCCACGTGAAGTGGGGCCGCATGAGCGGTCTCGTGATGCTCCTGCCCCACGGCTACGAAGGGCAGGGCCCCGAGCACTCGAGCGCGCGAATGGAGCGCTTCCTGCAGACCTGCGCCGAGGACAGCATCCAGGTCGTGAACTGCACATGCCCGGCTCAGTACTTCCACGTGCTCCGGCGTCAGATGCAGCGCGGCTATCGCGCACCGCTGGTGGTGTTCACCCCGAAGAGCCTGCTTCGCCACCCGAAGGCCGCGTCCCAGCTCGAGGAGTTCACGAGCGGCACCTTCCAGGAGGTGATCGACGATCCGATCGCCGCCGAGCGCGCCGATGACGTCCGCCGCGTGATCGCCTGTTCCGGCAAGGTCTACTACGACCTGATCGAAGCCCGGGCCGAACGTCATGCGACGCGCGAGCACGAGGTCGCGATCGTCCGGGTCGAGCAGCTCTATCCGTGGCCGGAGGGCGAGCTCGCCACGGTGTTCGGTCGTTATGCGCGGGCCGAGTCCCGGGTCTGGGCCCAGGAGGAGCCCAAGAACATGGGCGCCTGGACCTTCGTGCGGGATCGCCTCCAGGCGATCATCGGGGACAAAAAGCACCTCACGGTCGCCGGTCGCCCCGAAGCGGCGAGCCCCGCGGTCGGCTCCCCCCGGGTCCATCGTGCCCAGCTCGCGGCGCTCCTCGACGAGGCGTTCGGCGAGGCCCGCTGACGCTCCCAGCCCCAGCCATCCTCTTTTCGTAATCCGTTCCGAACGGAAAGTCTGGGACATCGCGGTCTCCGGGCTCGTCGGCGCGGCGGATTCCTTCGGCCGGACGGGAGCGCAGTCGATCTCGGAGAGTCGGACAGCGGCGAACGTCCGGGGTCGGTCGTTCGCCAGCGTAGACGCGCTCATCTCTCCCGAGTTCGATCCGAATTCCGGCTCGGACTCGCTCTACGACGAGGCGATCGTCCGCTACTCGATCACCTTGAAAGTCACGACCCCGACGGTGCTCTCGCTCGCCGGCGTGCTCGACGCGACCAAGACGAATCAGGCCAGGGTTTTCATCGACGCCTCGACCTCTCCGACCGGCATCTACCGCCTCTACTGCTGGGTCTACGGCGACTCCTGCAACGAGCTTCCCCAGGACGCGAACCTCGACGTCAGCTTCTGGGTCCGCGCGGTGCCGAAGCCGGGCACGGCCCTCCACCTGGGCCTCGGTCTGGCGGCGCTCGCGCGGCGTCGTAGCGGCGTCGTAGAGGACCCGGGGTTCCCGCTGACGCCTTCTGGGCGGCATTGACGCCGCCCCCACGGCAAACGAGACTCCTTGCTCCGCCGGCCGCGGCCTCCTGCTGTCGCCCGCGAGAGACCCGCCCCCCGTCGATCCGGCTCGGGGTGCGCGAGCACGGAGTCGACCCATGGATCTCAGCTACGGCGAAGAACTCGAAGCGTTCCGCGGTGAAGTACAGGCCTTCCTGGCGGACAACTGGCCGCCGAAGGACGATGGCACCCGCGAAGAGCAGACCAGGGCCTTTCGGCGCAAGGCGACCGAAGCGGGCTACCTGAACCGCCACATCCCCAAGGCGTACGGCGGCTCCGAGCAGGAGCCCGACTCGATGAAGGGTGCCGTGATCTCCGAGGAGTTCACGAAGGCACGCGCGCCGATGGAGCCGCGCGGGATCGGGACGATGATGCTCGTGCCGACGCTCCTCGAGCGCGGTGAAGAGTGGATGAAGGAGAAGTGGGTCCAGGCCACGATCGAAGGCGACATCACCTGGTGCCAGGGCTACAGCGAGCCCGGCTCCGGCTCCGACCTCGCGAGCCTGAAGACGAAGGGCGAACTCGAAGACGGCAACTGGGTCATCAACGGCCAGAAGATCTGGACGAGCTCGGCGATGGAGGCGGACTACATGTTCTGCCTCGTTCGGACCGAGCCGGATGCGCCGAAGCACGCCGGTATCTCCTACATCCTGATCGACATGAAGCAGCCCGGGATCGACGTCCGGCCGCTCAAGCAGATGACCGGCTCCTCGGAGTTCAACGAGGTCTTCTTCAACGACGTGAAGACGCCGGAAGACTGGATCGTCGGCAACCGTGGCGAAGGCTGGCTCGTCAGCCGCACGACCCTGAAGCACGAGCGCAACGGCATCGGCGCTGCCGGACAGGTCGTGAACACGTTCAACAACCTGGTGAAGCTCGCCAAGGAAAAGAACATCGACGGCAAACCGGCGATCGAAGACCCGAGCATTCGTCGCGGTCTCGCGGAGCTCGAGGGCTACGTGAAGTCCCACCAGTACTCGGGCTTCCTGCAGATGACCAAGGACCTGAAGGGCGAAGCCGCGGGCGTGATCCAGCTCATGAACAAGGTCAACTCGACCAACATGGGTCACATGGTCGCGAAGCTCGCGATCGAGATTCTCGGCGACGACGGCATCGCCGCGCCGAACGGCCGCGGGGTGATGGGGATCACCGCGGGCGACCTCGACGTCGATGGCCTCTGGGTCTCCCAGTACATGTCGAGCCTCGGCGTCGCGATCGCCGGCGGCACCGCCAACATCCAGAAGAACGTGATCGCCGAGCGCGGCTTCGGCCTGCCTCGCGACGCGGCCGCCCAGAGCTCCAAGTAGCTCGGGCGCCCGAAAGGAATCCACCCCATGGACTTCGATCTTTCCGAAGAACAGCAACTCCTCCAGGAGACCGTCGGCCAGTTCATCGAGAACGAGTGCCCGATGGCCCGCATCCGCGAACTCTTCGACGACGAGGTCGGCTACGACCCGGTCCTGTGGAAGGGACTCGCGGAGATGGGCCTCGCCGGCATCCACCTGCCGGGCGATCTCGGCGGCAGCGAGCTCGAGATCCTCGATCTCGCCGTCGTCGCGGAGACCCTCGGCGCGAGTGCTGCCCCGGTACCCTTCCTCGGACACTCGCTCGCGACCGAAGCGATCCAGTGCGCGGGCAGCGACGAACAGAAGAGCCGGATGCTGCCCTCCCTCGCGAGCGGCGAGCAGCTCGCGACGGTCGCCCTCGCCGAAGACGGGGGTGTCTGGCTGCCGGAGCAGTGGACGATCGCTGCACCCGACTTTGCTTCCGGCACGATCTCCGGAACCAAGGAGATCGTCGAGTTCGGCGAGCAGGCGGACTACTTCGTGGTCGGCCTCGCCGGCGGCAAGATGGCCGTCGTCGATCGGAACGCCGCGGGCGTCGAAATCCAGCGCTACGAGGGCGCGGACCGCACGCGGCGCCTCGCGATCGTGACCTTCGAGAACGCCGAATGCGAGGTCCTCGCGAACAGCGACCTCGAGACGGCCGGTCGCGTGCGCGACGTCGGTCTGGTGCTGATCGCCGCCGACGCCTTCGGCGGCGCCCGCAAGCTCGTCGACATGAGCGTCGAGTACGCGAAGAGCCGCGAGCAGTTCGGCGTCACGATCGGCCACTTCCAGGCCCTCAAGCACCAGCTCGCCAGCATGGCGATCGACATCGAGCCGGCTCGCGCCCTCTACTGGTTCGCGGCCCACGCCCTCGATCACCTGCCGGACGAAGCCGTCCGGACCGCGGCGATCGCGAAGAGCCACCTCTGCGACCGCTATTCCCAGATCGCGCGCGACGCGACCGAGGCCCATGGCGGCATCGGCTACACCTGGGAAGGCGACACGCAGATCTGGTTCAAGCGCGCGCTTCAGAATCGCGTCTTCCTCGGCACGCCCCGCTTGCACCGCGACCGCGTGGCGGACCTGGCGGGCTGGTAGCGGGCACGCGCGTCAGCGGACCCGCAACGTCCGCATCCGGTTGATCGCGCTCGCGATCTCGAACCGGCGCGGGCGGGCGAGGGCGCCCGGGTGGCGGCCCTTGCGGCGAACCGGATCGAGCACGTCGAGGCCCTCGTCGTCGAGCACCGCCTCGATCGCCTCGAGCACCTCGGCGAGCGAGCGTTCGCCGTCGACGAAGCGGTCCGCAGCGAGGTGGATCGCGCCGGCAATCGCGCGCGTCTGGCTCGGGTCGAAGAGCTGGTCGACCGCGCGCAGGTCGATCTCGGTCGTGCCGTAGACGATCTCCTCGCAGTCCCGGCTGGAGAACTTCACGTCCCGGCGACCGCGACGGGCGTCGAAGCTCGTGGCGAGCAGAGTGCGATCCGCGGGGCGGTGGATCGCGGTCGCCGGCTCGGCGCGGCGTTCGTCCGTGGAAGACCGGGCGATCTCCCGCGCCCGCTCGGTGACGTCGATCGGCCGGTACGATTTCAACTCGATCACCGCGTCGGCGATCCCGAAGTAGTCGCCGGAGCCCCCCATCACGAGCACGGTCGACAGACCGAGCTCGTCGTGGAGCGCGCGCACGCGGTCGACGAAGGGCGTGATCGGTTCGTCCTCGGGCGCGATCAGCGACTGCATGCGCGCGTCCCTGACCATGAAGTTCGTCGCCGAGGTGTCCTCGTCGAGGAGCAGACCGCGTGCGCCCGCCTCGATCGCCTCGGCGATGTTCGCGGCCTGACTGGTGCTGCCGCTCGCATCGGTCGTCGAAAACGAACGCGTGTCCCGGGACGCGGCCTCGCCCGGCCGGAGTGGCAAGCGGTCGATGAAGTTCTGGATGTCGACACTCGCGACCGAGCGGCCGTCTTCGGCGCGAATCTTCACCATCGCCGGGTCGGTCACGACGGTCTCGCGTCCGTCCCCGGGCACGTGCGGCACGACGGCGTGCTCGATCGCGCGCAGCAGCGTGGACTTGCCGTGGTAGCCCCCGCCGACGAGCAGCACGACGCCCCGCGGCACGCCCATGCCGCGCCACACGGATCCGGGCGCGCCCGCATCGGCGTTCGGGACCTCGAACTCGACCGCGAACGCGTAGGGAGACGCGAAGGGGAGGGCGTCGCCCGCGGCCATCGGTCGTTCGCTCGCGCCGCTCTCCCGTGGCAACACCGCGCCGTCGCCCACGAAGGCGACGAGGTCGCGCTCCGCGAGCCGGGCACGCACGAACGCCTGGTTTTCGACGCAGTCGACGCAGTGGACGAGCGCATCGTCGTCGGCGTCGCTTCGGTCGATCCAGGCGCGGGTCACGATCGCGGGGATCGCTTCCGTGAGCAGCTCGGCCGCGGCGTGCCCGAGCGCGCGTCTCCCCGCGGCAGGAAGCCCCACTTCGATGCGCGCCTCGACGAAGTCCTCGCCGAATACGACGGCGGTCCGTTCCAGGACCTCGGGACCGCCGGCGTCGATCGAAACGAGTCCGCCCTTGCCGGTCCCGACTCGTTTCGGGGCGACCGCTCGGATCGCGTCGCGGAACGCGCGGGCCAACCAGGCACGGGCCGCAATCTCCCGGTCGCGCCGGGTGCGCAGCCCGTCCGGCAGCGCGGCCACGTCCTCCGCGACGCGCACCCTCATTTTCGAGGGGGCTGCGAAGGGATCGCTCTGCACGCGGTCGACGAAGAGCGTGAGCTCGGCGAAGGACCACGCGCCCTCGATGTCCCGGTAGGCCTTGTAGCCGCGGCCATCGAGGCGCTCGAGGGTCTCGGCGAGTCGGGCAGCATCGGACAAGAGCGGTCTCCGCGGGATCCGGGACGTGGGCGCCGCCTCGTGCGGCGCGCGCCAGTGTACGCCGGCGGAGCGCGCGCGGCCGCCGGAACGCGGCGTTCGACGCCCCGCGCTGCGCCGCGTGCTATCCGTCGAGACCGCAGCACGCGCCGCGGCCCGCCGCTGCTCCCCCATTCGCTCTTCCGAGTCCCTCCGCGCCGCAAGGAGACCCCCCATGAGTACCTTCTGCGAGGACCGCGTCTGCATCGTCACCGGAGCCGGTCGCGGCATCGGTCGTGAGTACGCCCTCATGCTCGCCGCCCACGGCGCGAAGGTCGTGGTCAACGACTTCGGGGGCGCCCGCGACGGCACCGGTAGCGACATGGGTCCCGCGGACGAAGTCGTCGAGGAAATCAAGGCCGCGGGCGGCGAAGCCGTCGCGAACGGCGCGGACGTGTCGGACTTCCAGCAGGCGAAGCAGATGATCGAGCAGGCCGTCGATACCTTCGGCGGGCTCGACGTCGTCGTGAACAACGCCGGGATCCTCCGCGATCGCATGCTCGTGAACATGAAGGAAGAGGAGTGGGACGCGGTGATCCAGGTGCACATGAAGGGCACCTTCTCGCCGGCCCATCACGCGGGCGCCTACTGGCGGAACCAGAGCAAGGCCGGGCAGCCCGTCGACGCGCGCCTCATCAATACGGCGAGCGTCTCCGGCATCTACGGCAACGTCGGCCAGACCAACTACGGCGCCGCCAAGGCGGGGATCGCGTCCTTCTCGATCATCGCCAGCCGCGAGCTCAAGCGGTACGGCGTGACCGTCAACTGCATCGCCCCCGGCGCGCTCACGCGCCTCACGGAAGACCTCCAGCCGGGCGAGATCACGGACGAGATGCGCGAGCGGCAGAGCCCGCGCTGGGTCGCGCCGATCGTGACCTGGCTCGCGAGTCGCGAGTCGAGCGACGTGACCGGTCGCGTCTTCGAGTCTAGCGGCAACGTCCTGGCCGTCGCTGAGGGTTGGCACCGCGGTCCGAAGACCGAGCCGATCGAGGACCCGACGGCCCTGGGGCCCATCGTGCGCGATCTCGTGAGCAAGGCCCGGCTGAACGCGGACATGCAGGGCAAGGACTCGGACGGCGGTCTCGGCTGAGCTGTCGCACACTCTGTCTGGCCAGCCACCGGAGAGCCCCATGACCACGCCCCGCATCCTCGAGCCTCAGTGCGTGTGGCGCGCCGAAGACGTCGCCGACGAGTCGTCCTGGACGGAACGGCTCGAAGCGAGCGAGCGGGAAGAGCTGGACGCCGCGCTGCGCGCGGCCCTCGAGAAGTCCGGGGACGTGCTCGACATCGGCCGCGACGACTTTCCCCTCCCGGGGCTCGCGAAGCGGCTCGGCGAGATCGAGCGCGAGCTGATCGACGGGCGCGGCTTCGTGCGCCTGCGCGGGATCGAACGCGAGCGCTACGACCAGGCCGAGATGGAGATGCTCTACTGGGGGATCGGGATGCACCTCGGTGCGCCCTGGCCCCAGAATAAGTACGGCCACGTGCTCGGGGACGTGACCGATCAGGGCAAGGCGGGTGACGACCCGACCGCCCGCGGAAACGAGATGGGCGGCATCGCGCTTCCCTTCCACTGCGACGGCTCGGACCTCGTCGGCCTGATGTGCCTGCAGGACGGTCGCGAGGGAGGGCTGTCCGCGGTCGCCAACTCGGTCGCGATCCACAACGTGCTGGTCGAGGAGAGCCCGGAGCTCGCGGCTGCGCTCTACGAGCCGTTCCCCTACGACGCTCGCGGCGAAGAGGCCGAGGGCAGCAAGCCCTACTACATGCTCCCGATCTTCACCGAATGGGGCGACCGGCTCTTCTGCCGCTGCATCCCGCCCTACATCGCCGCCTCCCAGCGCCATCCCGAGGCGCCGCGACTCGGTGACGTCGCGAAGGCCGGTCTGGCTCGGGTCGTCGAGCTGGCCGACGACCCGTCGTTCCACGTAAAGATGAAGCTCGAGCCCGGCGACATGCAGTTCATCAACAATTTCCACGTGATGCACGGCCGCACCACCTACGAGGACGCCCAGGCCGACGGCCGGGTCCGGCACCTGAAGCGCCTCTGGCTCCAGACCTCGGTTCTCTCGGACCGCCCGCCGCAATTCGCGGGCGCCGGCGTGCTCGGGCACTGGGAAGCGAAGCGCAGCGCCAGCCGGATGCAGGTGAACTAACCGAATCCGTGCCCGAGGTCGAAGTCGAGCTGCGTCCCGCCCGGTCGGCGGAAGGCCGCGGTCGAGAGCTCCGGGGACGGTTGATCGAGCCCGTAGCGCTTCTTCATCACGTCGAATAGGCCGCTGATCTGCTCCGCGAAGCGGCCCTCGCCGCGCATCCGCGTGCCGAAGCGAGGATCGTTCAGCTTGCCGCCGCGCAGGGATTCGAGGCGGTGGAGCACCTTCTCGCGGCGCAGCGGCCGATGGGTCAGGAGCCAGTCGTCGAAGAGCTCGCGCAGGCCGTGGGGCAGACGCAGGACGATGTGGCCGGCGCGTTGGGCGCCGGCGTCTGCGGCGGCCTGAAGGAGCGCGGGGGTCTCGGCGTCGGTCAGGCCCGGGATGATCGGCGCGATGTTCACGCCGACCGGGATCCCGGCCTCCGCCAGCTTCTCGACCGCGCGGAGACGCTCGTGCGGCCCCGAGGCGCGGGGCTCGAGCACGCGTTGGAGCCCGGCGTCGAGGGTCGTGATGCTCACGTTCACGGTGACGGCCTGGACCTCGTTCAGCTCTTCGAAGAGGTCGAGATCCCGAGCGACGAGGGCGTTCTTCGTGATGATCGCGATCGGATTCCGGAATTCGGCGAAGACCTCGATACACCGCCGCGTGATCTGGAGCTTCCGCTCGAGGGGTTGATAGGCGTCGGTCACGCCGGACAGCGCTACGACCCGGGGCATCCATCGCAGCGCGGAGAGCTCCTTCCGCAGCAGCTCGGGGGCGCGCTCCTTCACGAGGATCTTGGTCTCGAAATCGAGCCCCGCCGAGTAGCCCAGGTACTCGTGGGTCGGGCGCGCATAACAATAGGCGCAGCCGTGCTCACAGCCGCGATACGGATTCAGACTCGCGTCGAAGGGGATGTCGGGGCTGCGGTTCGTCGTGATCGCGGTTCGCGAGGGATCGGGGATCGCCTGAGTCGCGGGCTTCCTGTCGAAATCGGCGCTCGGATCGCCTGGGTCGCGCGCGGCGTCACTTTCATTCTCGGGGGCCAGCCACTCCGCGAGCGCGTCGAGGTCCGGCTCGATCCGCGCGCGCTCGAAGCGCCCGGTCGGGTTGGCGCGGGCGCCCCGTCCCTTGCGCGCCGGCCGTAGGCTCGGCGGCTCCGCCTGTTGGAGCGTGGCGCCCGGTCGGCGCGACTTCGACGCCGGGCCGCCGGCGGATCCCGCGACGGGGCGCCGCGAGGAGCGGGGTTGCGGGGAGGGCGACTGGGCCGGCGGCCTGGGGGAGCGCATGAAGGCGAAGATAAGGCGAAAACGAAATCGGCGCAACGGCGGGCCGTCAATTGCTCCCCAGAAGGCCGCGCAGCTCGCGCCCGGCGTGTCGCTGGACGCGGCGCGCCAGGGCCAGCTCCTCGTCGATCTGCCGCAGCACGCGATCTCCGGCCGCGAGCGGGTGCGCGCGGAAGAAGGCGCGGATCGTGCGGGTCTCGTCGAGGGGCAGCGCGCGGGCCGTCTCGCCCGCCAGGCGGGCGAGCAGGATCGGTGGCATCTCGCGTTCGAGTCGCGGCCAGGCGCGCTGGACGTGCGCCCAGGTCGCGCTGCTGGTGTCGCGCGATGCGAGCAGGTGCATGAGCAGGGTGGCGCGGTCGACGGCCGGGGCGAGACGCCGATCGAGGGACGCCCGCAGCGTGCGACGCAACAGGACGGGGCGCGACGCTCCGGCGAGGGCGAAGAGCGGCCTGCGCCGCGCCTGGGGGCTTTGCGCGCGCCCGGTGGCCTCGATCAGCGCCGCGTGGATCGCGCCGTCGTTGGAAGCCGCGGCGATCGCCAGGACCGTCTCCTCCGCGCCGCGCGTGAGCGGTTCCCCCGCGTCGAGATGCGCCCGCGCTCGTTCGTGGCAACGCTCGCCGAGCCACTCACTCGCCCCGAGCCCCCCGACGATCGAGAGCAGGCGCGCGCGCCGTCGCGTCGTCGCCATGTCCTCGCCCCTTCGCGCGTGCAGCCCGAGCTCGCCGATCGCGCGGCCGAAGTGGAGCGCGATCCACGCCTGCATTCGTTCCGCCGCGCCATGCCCCGCGTCCGGCGCGAGCCGTTGGAGCACCGCCCGTAGCACGCGCTCGATCGCCAGCAGCACCTCCGGCTCGGGCTCGTCCCCGAGCGAAGCGAGCAGATCGAGCAGCGAGGCCATCGACGCACGCCCCGCCCGGACCATCGCCCACTGATGCCCCACCCAGCCGATCCGCTCGGTCGCAGAGAGCGGTGGCGCCGCCGCGAGCAGGCTCGCGTGCCCGGCCTCGCCATGGTCGATCCGGAAGAAGCCGGCCTCGTCGGCGTTCAGATAGAGCCAGTCGGCCGTCTCTACGGCGGTGTGTCGGCGGGAGAGGAGCTGGCGGACGTGCCGTCCGCGGCGTCGGGTGCCGGTGTGCCCGATCCACGGCACCTGCCAGGCCCGCTCGCGCTCGGCGTGGCGCGGGGGCAGCAGCCGGAACCGCGTCTGCTCGAGCCGCACCTCGCCCGTTCGGGTGGTGCGCGCTTCGATGACCGGGTGCCCCGTGCGTTGGGTCCACGGCCCGACGATCTTGCCGACCGGCTCGCCCGAGGCGGCCTCGAGCGCGGCCCACAGATCAGCGGCCTCTGCTGCCCCTTCCCGGTTCGCGCGGATGTAGCGGCGGACGCCGTCTCGGAACGCGCGCCGGCCGATGTAGCGCTCGAGCATGCGCAGGACGGACGCGCCCTTCGTGTACGTGATCGCGTCGAAGTTCTCCTGCGCCTCGTCCGCGGTCTCGATCGGTGGCGCGATGGGATGACTGCTGGGGAGCGCATCGAGCTCGAGCGCGTGCTCGCGTCGGTTCACGAACTCGTGCCAGATCGTCCAGTCCGGACGCCAGTCGTCGACGATCTCGTAGGCCATCCAGGTCGCGAACGACTCGTTCAGCCACAGGTCGTTCCACCAGGCCATCGTGACCAGGTTCCCGAACCACATGTGCGCGAGCTCGTGGGCGATCGTCTCCGCCGCGCGTAAGCGATCCTCGGCGCTCGCCTCGCGTTCGTCGAGCAGCAGCACCGAGTCCCGGAAGAAGACCGCCCCCGCGTTCTCCATGGCGCCGAAGGCGAAGTCGGGCAGCGCCAGCAGGTCGAGCTTCGCGTACGGATGCCGCATCCCGAACCACTTCTCGAGGCGCACCAGGCTCTCGACTGCCGCCTCCCGCGCGAACCGTCCGAGACGACGCCCGCCCGGCAGTGTGAAGACACGGATCGGCGTTCCACCCGCCATCGCGGGCCGCGAGACCTCGAAGGGTCCGACCGCGATTGCGACGAGGTACACCGAGAGCGGGGGCGTCTCCTCGAACGTGGTCGTCCGGCGGCCGTCCCGCGCGCGGCCGCGACGCGCGACCGGGGCGTTCGAGAGGACGACCTCGGCCGCCGGAGCCGTCACGGAAATCGCATAACGTGCCTTCGTTCCGGGCTCGTCGAGACACGGGAAGAAGCGGCGCGCGTCGGTCGGACAGAGCTGGGTCGCAAGATAGGGCGTGTCCGGGTCGCTGCCGCGGTAGACGCCGCGGAGATCGTCGCGCACGCGCCCGGCGAATCGGAGCGTCAGCGCGACGCGCCCGGCGGGCAGCCGCCTCGCGAAGCGCAGCACGATCGTTTCGCACTCGGGGTGGGGCTCGACTGCGGCGGCGAGGTCGTCGCCGTTCGCCGCCCGGGCCGAACCCTGATCGACGTCGAGCTCGGCGGCGTGAAGCTCGATCCAATCGGTCGGGTGGTCGAGGACGAGCGCATAACGCGCTTCGCCAGCGAATCCCGGCGCCTTCGGGTCGAGGTCGACGTCGATCTCGATCCGCTCGGCGCGCAGCCAGCCGGGCAGCCGGCGCGTGCGGCGCTGGCCAGCCAACTTCCTCGGGGCGGTTCTGCGAGCGGTCACGCGGGTCCCGTGCTCGTCGAGCGAGGCGGGGGGTGGCGGGAGCATGCCACAGCCGGGCCGGGGTGTGCGCGTTCAGGGCCGATGGACGTACTTCCCCGAGGCATCGACGAACGCGCGTAGCCAGGCGACGTGCTCGCGCACCCGGGCGCGCGGTGGGCCGACGTCGCCTTCGGCGGGCAGGCCGACCGCGTCGACGCCCAGTCGTTGCGCGAGCCAGAGCGTGCGGGGGAGGTGGAAGCGTTGGGTCACGAAGACGATCGGCGGGGTGTCCGGCCTCGCTTCGCGCGCCACGTATTCGATGCTGTGGATCGTTCGCTCGCCCGAGGCGTCGACGGCCAGCGCTTCCACCGCGACACCCGCGGCGACGAGGCCGTCGCGGAGCGCTTCAGTCTCGCCGAGCGGGCCGTGGCCGCTCGCGAGGACGCTCGGGGGAGGCGCGTCGGGCGAGTCGGCACGCGCAGCGAGGACGTGCCAGGCGGCGGCCCCGGCGGCGACGCGCGCGATGAAGAGCTTGTTCGGTCGGCCGAGGGTCTCGACGTGGCAACCCAGGACGACGAGGCGCGCGCCGTCGGGCAAGTCGTCGAGGGAGGAGAGGATGCGCGATTCGATCCGGCGCGACCGCGACAGCGCTGCGGGCAGGGCGAACACGAAGCCCGCGGCGAGGACGAGGGCGGTGGCGAACGCGGCGAGCACGACGAGACCTCGGGTGGAGCCGAACGAGACCGGGACGAGAAGGTCTCGCGTGGAGGCGGGAATCGGCCGATGGGAAGCCCACGCACTCCGCGGGGATTCGGCGATCATCGGCGCCAAGGGTATGTTCCCGCTGGCCCGCGCGCCGCCCGGTGCGCATGGAGTCTGGGGGGACCATGGGCGACGCTTCCGCTTCTCGTGAACAGTGGCAGACCCGGTGGGGCTTCCTGCTCGCCGCGGTCGGCTCCGCCGTCGGCCTCGGCAACATGTGGCGCTTCTCCTACCTGGCGGCGGAGAAGGGCGGCGCCGGCTTCGTCGCGCTCTATCTGCTCTTCACGTTGCTGCTCGGCCTGCCAGTCATGATGGCCGAGCTGACGATCGGTCGGGGCGCGCGGCGCGGACCGATCGCGGCGCTCGCGCACTACGGCGGGAATACCTGGCGTTGGCTCGGTGCGGTCTTCGTCGCCGCCGGGTTCTTGATTCTCTCGTACTACGGTGTGATCGGCGGCTGGACCGTGCGTTATGCGTTCGAGGCCTTCTTCGTGGGCTTCCCCGCGGACGCCGGCGCGCATTTCGGGGCGATCTCCGAGGGCCACGCCAGCCTCGCGATGCAGGTCCTCTTCATGATCGTCACGATCGCGGTCGTCTCCGGCGGGATCGGGGCGGGGATCGAGCGCGTCGCGAAGATCGCGATGCCCGGGCTCTTCGTGATCATGCTCGGCATCGTCGTCTACGCTGCGACTCTCGACGGGGCGAGCGCGGGCTACGCCTACTACCTGAACTTCGATCTCGAAAAGGCCCTCGCCCTCGACGTGGTCGTCGCCGCCGCGGGCCAGGCGTTCTTCAGCCTGAGCCTCGGGATGGGCGCGATCCTGACCTTCGCGAGCTACCTGCCGCGGGACAGCAATCTCGCGCGCGAGACCGTCGTGATTTCGTTCGCGGACTTCGGCGTCGCTTTCGTCGCGGGTCTGATGGTCTTTCCGCTGATCTTCGCCCTGGGAATGCAGAGCGAGATCTCCGGCGGCACGATCGGGGCGCTCTTCGTGGCGCTGCCGAAGGCCTTCGCGTCGATGGGTGCGATCGGCCGCGTGATCGGTGGCGCGTTCTTCGTGGCGCTCGTGGTCGGCGCGCTCACGAGCGCGATCTCCCTGCTCGAGGTCGTCGTGTCGGCGGCGATGGACGCGTTCGGCTGGGAGCGGCGCCGGGCCGCGATGATCGGCGGTGCCGCGGTTACGCTGCTGGGCGTCTGGAGCGCCTACGACATCGCGATCCTCGATCTCGCCGACAGCCTCGCGACGAACCTCTTCCTCGTGGGCGGCGGCCTCGGAATCGCGATCTTCGTCGGCTGGGTGATGGACGATCCGGCTGCGATCGCGAGCGACGGGGCGACCCGCTCCGGGGTGCACGGCGGATGGCGCTTCCTGCTACGCTTCGTCGTGCCGGTCGCGCTCGTCTTCATCCTGGCCAATTCGCTGCCGGAGACCTGGGCCAAGCTCGAGGGCGTCTTCGGCGGCTAGCCCGCGCACGGCGCGACGCTACGCTCCGCCTCCCCACGCTTCCGTGGGCTCATTCTCCGTGGTGAGAGGGGAGCGACTTCGATGGCGAGCATCTTCACGCAGATCATGAACGGCGAGATGCCGGGCCACATCGTCTGGAGCGACGACGTGTGCATGGCCTTCCTCACGATCGCGCCGCTCAAGCCCGGTCATACCCTCGTCGTGCCGCGCGAGGAGGTCGACGCGTGGACCGACCTCGAGCCCGCCGTGATGCAGCACCTGACCGGGGTCGCGCATTCGGTCGGTCGCGCCCTCGACAAGGTCTACTCCCCCGAGAAGGTGGGCCTCACGATCCTCGGCCTCGAGGTGCGCCACGTGCATCTCCACGTGTCCTGCATCTGGAAGCCGACCGACCTCGACTTCGGCAACGCCGACGGGAACGCGTCGCCGGAAAGTATTGCGGAAGCGGCGGAGACCGTGCGCGGAGCGCTGCGCGACCTGGGGTACGGCGCGCACGTGGTGGACGCGACGTAGGCGCCTCGAACGGGATCTAGATCCCGTAGTGATCCCGAATCGTCTTCAGCGACCGGCGATCGCTGAGCAGCCGCTTCCCGAGTCCGACGAGCAGCGCCTCGCGCCCCACCGGATAGCGGAGCTTCGGCCTGCGCGCGGTCAGCGCCTGCTCGACCGCATCGGCCACGACCTCGGGGCCGGGGCTCTTCGGGAACGACTCGCGGATCGTCTTCTCCGACGCCGCGAGGCGCGCGGCGTAGGGCGAGTCGGGGTCGCCTTCGCCCCAGTCCATCACGTCGTTGAAGTTCGTGTTGATGTCGCCGGGCTCGATCAGCGACACGTGTAGATTCGAGGGCGCGATTTCGTTGGCCAGCGCGAACGCGAGGCTCTCGATCGCGGCCTTGCTCGCCGAGTAGTGGGCCTGGAACGGGATCGGCGCGCGTCCCGACAGCGAGCCCACGAGCAGGATGCGTCCCGCGTCGCGCTCGCGCATGCGCGTCAGAATCGGCGTGAGCACGCGCAGCACGCCGAAGAAGTTGGTCTCCATCTGCGCCCGGGCACGCTCGAGGCTCGTCTCCTCGACGGAGCCGTAGATCCCGAAGCCGGCGTTGCAGACGAGCCCGTCGAGGCATTCGACGCGTTCGTGGACCGCCGCGAGGCCCGCCTCGACCGACGCATCGTCGCAGACGTCCATCGCGATCCGCTCGACCCCGCCGTCGTCGGGGTGCGGCTTGCGGCTCGTGCCGAAGACGCGCCAGCCGCGCGCGGCCATGCGCGTGGCCATCGCGGCGCCGAGGCCCGAAGAGGTGCCGGTGATCAGGACACTCTTGCGATCCGCCATGAAGTCTCCCGGGAATGGGCGCCTAACGCAGGTTCCGGCGCAGCAGCAGCGGCAGGATGATCGGCCAGGCGAAGATCAGTGGGTGCGCGCGCTGGCGCTCCGTGAGATCGATCTTGTGCCCGCTGTGCCGCTCGAGCTTCCAGAGCACGTAGGGTACCCAATCGCCGAACGTGAACGCGGTCTTGAAGAGCCGCACGAGCCCGAGGGTCCGGGACGTCGCGCGCATCCCCCGCCAGCGCCAGCGCATGCGGCGCAGTCGCGCCGGGGCGACGGTGACGGAGAACGAACGGGGGTGCTCCATCGCCTCGTCGAGGTAGCGCGTGCGAGCGAGATGATGGAGGGCGAGTCGCGCCGCCTCGTCGTAGCGGGCTTCCTCCGCGTGATAGTTCCCGACGATCGTCTCGTCCGCCTCCGGTCGCCGCTCGCTGTCGTAGGTCGTGCGGAACGCGGTCTGCCAGAACGCCGGGAGCGAAAAGCGGAGCAGGCCGCCCTGGTCCGGCAGGTGACAGAAGAGCCGGGCCACGAAGGTCACGATCGCCTGACTGACGCAGGTCTCGAAGAACGCGCGCGCTTCTGCGTCGCGGCACGCGAGGAGTCGCGCGGGCTGGGCGAAGCGCGCCCAGACGTAGGGGTGGTGCGCGCCGAGGCCGGTGCCGTGCTCGAACGCGCGGCGATCGAGCACGCCGTACTTCGTTCGCAGAATCGCACCTTCGTATTCGCGTTCGAGGTAGTAGACGCTCGGCGGCGCGATGCGATTGACGGCGGCGTGGCCGAGCTTGGTGTGCGCGGCGGCGTAGTCGTCGACGATGACCCAGTAGTCGAGCACGCCCTCGTCCGTGTCTTTGCGGAGGCACGAGCCGTAGAAGAGAACGCCCGCGACGGCGTCGCCGTGGAGGCCGGCGACCTGCTCGGCCAGCCAGGCGATCCCGGGGCGGACGGGTTCCGCCAGCTCCTTCGCGACCCGGCTACGCAGGGCCCCGAGGTGATCGTCGGTGGCGCTCACCTGATGGTCGCCCCTAGGCGCGTACGAAGTGGACGACGCGTTCCGCGGAGAGGGCGATGCTTCGGTCCGGGTCCGGCTGCCAGAGCTCGCCGTCGACCGTGAAGCCGCAGCTCATGCGGAGCTCGGCGCGATCGACGTTGCGGCTCATGTAGCCGGTCTCCGGGGTCACCCAGCTCGAGGGCTTGCCGCGCAGCAGTCCGGCGGCGGCCTTGCCGAAGCTCTCGCACGGGGCGGCGATCGACGTGAAGCGCACGCCGCCCGGCCCCTGGCCCCAGAACGGGCGCATACGCGAGAAGAGGCGCGACAGGGTCGACGCGATCACGAGATGGAACTCGCCCTGATCGACCGCCTCGTCGTCGAGGAGGATCTGGACCTTGTCCGGGGTGAGGATGCCCGTGTGGTCGCCGGTCATCATCCGACCGATCAGCCCGGCCGTCACGAGGGTCGCGCCGGGCACGCCCTCGAGCTTGTTCCGCTGGCCGTCCTTGTCGAAGAGGCGGTGGTTCAGCTCGATCGCGCGCTTGATGATGCCCGCGCCGAAGAACATCCCGTACTGGGCGGCGCGCTGGATGCCGTAGCCGTAGGAGACTCGCAGCACGCGGCGGGGCTCGACGCGTTCGGCGATCCGGCCGTCCTCGGCGCAATCGAGCAGGGCCTCGAGGCCCCGGAGCGGATCCTTGTCGGCGCTGAGGTCCATCGCGCTCATGTTCGTCCGTCCCGCGCGCAGCGGCGCCACGAGCGGCACACGGTCGCCGAAGACGCCCGCGCCGAGGATCTCGGTCAGGACGTACTGGAGCGTGCCGTCGCCGCCGTTCACGACCAGGAGGTCGACCTCCTGGCGTGCCAGCTCGGCGAGTGCCTCGGGCATCACCCCCGCGTGCTCGGTCTCCACGTGAAGCACGTCGGGATGGCTCCGGAGGAAGCCGAGCATCCGGCTGACCTGCTCCTGGCTCTTGCCCGCACGCAGATTGTTGACGACACCGATTCGCAAATTGAGTCCGACCTGATTCGTGAGCGGATGCGAGAACTGGGTTCGCGCGTGTCCGGATCCCGGGTGCAATTCCGATCCGGAACGGTTCCGGCGGAAGCGCGGACGTGAGCCTTCAGCGGCTCCCGACCGGGTTCAGGAATGTGATGGAAGCCACGCCGTTCGGTCTGCCAGAGGCAGGGAGCAGCAATGTCTCTTCATCCGTCTCCCGTTTCCCGCGTGAAGGCGCCTGCGGCCTCCATGGAGAAGTGTTGACAGATCCGTTCGCGCTCGTCGTTTCGCCGGGATGGGGGAGGGACGGGGATCCCGACGCGGAGGAAAGGCTAACCCCGATCCGAGCGTCCGCCCAGACCTCCTGGGGTCGCGAACTTCTTCGGATGAACCAGCGGAAGGGCTGAGGAATCACGTCGAGGGGGTCGAATCGCAACCATTCTCGATCGAGGGCAATCGGCCCCGAGAAGGCCGAGTCGGACAGATCGAAGCCGCCTGGCGTGGGGTAGGCCCCGCTTCCGGTCGCCGTACGCTCACCCCATGGCGTCGCGACATTGATCGTCGATTCAATGACGTGACCGCCCGCCGTGGCTGCGACCGACCAGCCGGACGTCCAGTCACCATTGCCCCGGAGCTGAATTCCATAGAACGACGTCTCGGAACCGGATCCATAGATCTCGGTTCGGCGCGCGAGCAGGCGCGCTTCTTCCCGGGGCGTCCACGTGTGCACGAGCCACGCCTGGCCGCGTGCCTCGACCGGAGTCGTCATCCAGGGCGCGAGGATCGTGCCGTGGGTGGGCGCACCGATCGCGAGCACGTCGACGTGATAGTCGGGCGGCAGCGCTGCGCTCGGCACGCGCGCGCTCGGCGCGTGCGCGTTGAAGTCGAAGAACATCCGGATCTCGATGTCGTCCTTCGTGATGCGCAGCTCGCCCTTCGGTCGGTGCAGGTCGAGGTGGCTCGCGGCGATGTCGAAGAAGAGCCGATCGTCCGACAGAGTCCAGCGCGCACGGCGGCGCCCGTTCTCGTAGCGGTAGGGCGCGCGGCCCGGTTCCACGAGGTGGCCGACCGCGACCGCGCTGTGTTCGCCGGGGCCGACGTTCGTGAGCAGGAAGCGCTGGGTGATGCGATGGCCGGTGTCGAGCTCGATGAAGAGCGTCCAGGCTTCGCTGGCTTCGTCTTCCGAGAGGAGGCGGGCGGCCGGGTCGAGGACCGGACGCGGCGCCGGGGGCGGCGTCGGCAGCCGCGGGACGTTGCTCATCACCGGTGTGCCGGGGGCCGACGCTGCGTGGGTCTCGACGACCGGTTCCGGATCGGCCAGGGCCGGCTCGGGACCCGGCGCGCCCGCGACGGCGACACTCGCGAGGAGCAGGCTCCCGGTGAGCGCGAGCCCGGCCCACGGGTTCGGGATCCCGCGCACGCGCGGCCGTGCGGTGCGACCCATGTCGGGTCGGTCGGTCGGAGATCGGAGCGGCAAGTGGATTCCTTCGAGCGCGGCCGGGTCGGTCGCGCGGTCCGCCGCGTGGGGGTCGGGCGGAGGCGTTCGAGGGCGATCGAGGCTATCACAGGGCGGCCCGTGGGCGGCGGGCGGAGGACGGCCAGCGAGGCCAGCACGGACGCGGCGAGGCGCTCGGGCGTCCGGCGGACCGGGAATCGGGTGTAGGGGGCCGTGCGCCCCGGTTGGGTTCCAGGAGATCGGATTGAGCGCTGAAATGCGTTTCGCGCACCTCTCGGACTGGCACGCGACGACCCTCGCGGGGGGCGGCCTCGCGCGATTGCGCGGCAAGCGCCTCTCGGGCTGGGCGTCCTGGGCCCTGAACCGACGGCGCCATCACGATCCCCGGATCCTCGAGGCGGCGATCCGGGACGTGCAGGCCCAATCGGTCGACCGTGTCCTCGTGACGGGTGACCTGACGCACATCTCCCTCGAGAGCGAGTTCGAAGCCGCGGCGGGACAGCTCGCGAGTCTGGGCTCGCCGGAGCAGGTGTTCCTGATTCCGGGCAACCACGACTGTTATGTCGAGACCGATCCGGCGCGCTCCTGGGATCATTGGGCGGGCTACCTCCGAGGCGACGCGACCGCGGATCTCCCGCCGGCGCTCGCGGACATCGTCTCCTCCGAGCCGCCCCCGGGTCGCGCCCCGTCGCACGCAGACTTTCCCACGCTGCGGCTCCAAGGACGTCTCGCGGTCATCGGCCTCTGCTCGTCCATCCCGACCCCCGTCTTTCGCGCCGGCGGCGAGCTAGGCGACGTCCAGCGCGATCGGCTCGAGCGCCTGTTGGCCCGCCTGGGCCACGACGAATACTTTCGCGTCGTCATGATCCACCACCCGATCGCGGCCGGAACCGAGCCCGTGCGCCGCGCGCTCTGGGATGGCGACCAACTTCGCGGAGTCCTCGGTCGGACCGGCGCGGAGCTCGTCCTGCACGGCCACAAGCACCGACGCCGCATCAACCACGTGCCCGGTCCGGACGGCCCGGTGCCGATCATCGGCGTGCCCTCGAGCTCCGAGGTGGGGAGTCGGCCGGACAAGCAGGCCCAGTATCACGTGTACACCGTGACCCGCGACGGCGCGGCGTATCAGCTCGAGGCCGAGGTGCGCGGGTGGGACAGCGAGCGCGGGGAGTTCGTTCGGGTGGACGAGGCGTTGCTGGAGTGATGCGGCGAGGTGTGCGCTCGCCGTGCACTCGGCGTTGATGGGGGAGGTGGTTCCCTCGGCTTTCGCTCGTGGGCGGCGCTTCGGGTGATCGGGGGCCGTGCCGTGGGGCCGGGTTAGCCCGGGACTTCCGAGAGGGAGATCGGGCCACCGCCTCTTTGCCAGCCTTTGGCGAGCAGCCAGGACCTCGGCCGTGCGACCTCGATCTTCGGGATTGCATTGATTCGCTCCTTCCAGCCTTCGAAGAAGCGACCGGAAGAGTGGGAATCCGGCGCGTTGCTCCGTTCGAGACGTTCGCCGCGCTGACGGCGCTGCTTCCGGTCGTTGAGAAGCACGTAACGGAGCGCGTTTCGGACTTGTCGCGGGCTCCCGAGTACGACCGAGTGGAAGCGGCCGTCCAGAACGGGACCCTTCCGGCGGAAAACGCGGTTCACCGCAAGCGCAATGCGAGAGCCGATGCTCTTCATTCCGGAAGCGAGCGCCTTCTTGTCCGCCGCTTCCACGATCATGTGCACGTGATCGCGCTGAACCGAGTAGTGGGCCACTCGGAAGTCACCGCGCTCGCATCCCCGCGCGAGCGTCTCCCGAAACGCGCGAAGCCAGCGCCCATTCCGAAGCGACGGAACGTCCCGACGCATGCGAAGCGTCACGTGAACCGGGTGTTCCTTCCGAACCGCCGGGCGCTCCCGATGAAGCGCGCGCGCTCGCGGAGCGGGCTTCCGCCCGGGCTTCTTCTTCCGCCGCGAAGGCGCGCGGCGATGCACGAAGCACTGATCGATCGAGAGTTGCTGGGGGTCTTCCATCACCTAACAAAGATAAAGGCGATGGTTCACCGAATCGAGCACGGAACCAGCGTTCACGCGAAACCTGATCCGCGATCGGGCCCCAAGGCAGAGCGCCCGCCTAACACCCACCCACCCCCATCAAAACCGAGAGCAAGGCGCCCGCAAAGCAGGCCGCCCGGGCCGACCCCGGCCTAGCGCCCCGCCAGGATCTCCCTCACCAGCTCCAGATCCTCGATCTTGTCCACATCCACCGCCGCTTCGGCGATCGGGAGCGAGACTGCCGCCACCTTCGCGCCGATCACGCGGGATGCGCGGGTCATCGCGCCGGACAGGTCGAGGCGGCGAGTGACGAAGAGTGCGAGGTTCGTGAGGCCGAAGGCGCGGGCGAGCTTCCAGGGCTGCTTCCGATCCGCTTCGACGCGCTGCCAGAAGGCGGCGGCCTTGCGGCTTGCGGGGGTGCGGAAGAGGAAGAGGTTCGCGCCCGAATAGCGCTCGTCACGGAAGGGGAGGTAGGTTCGTTTCGCTTCGGGGAAGCGGGCGACGATCCTTGCGCTGGGGACGAGGGCGAGGCCGAGGTCGGCGTCGGCGGGGCAGTCCGCGAAGAACGCGTCGAGCATCGCGTCGTCGAGCAGGGCGTGGTCCGCGGTCGTCACGAGGACGGGGCCGACGTCGAGCTTCGCGGCGTCGAGGCTCTCGAGGACGCTGCGGCTCGGGGAGTCGGTGCTGCGGAGGACGCTGACCCGCGCGTCGGCGGCGAGCTCCGCCCAGCCGGGCAGGGCCTCGACCAGCTCTGGCGCGTCGATGTTCACGATCACGCGCTCGAGGCCTTCGCGGCCGAGCAGGCGGCGCACCACGCGCAGCAGCATCGGTTCGCCCTCGATGTCGAGGAGCGCACGATGCGGAGCGCCGGCGGCTTCGGCCAGCGGATCGTCGCCGCTACGCCGCCCCGCGAGCACGATTGCCGCGCGAGGCCGCGAAGCGGCGGAACCCGGCGCGCCGGCGGTCGCGGAACGCCGCTCCTGCGCCGAAGGCGTCACGGCGCCCCCCAACCTGATGGATCAGCGGAGCCCGCGGAGCGCGGAATCGATCGCCCGCACCTCGGCGAGGAGGACGTCGAGCTCTTCGAAGCTGATCTGGCTCGGACCATCGCAGGGCGCGGCCTCGAGGTCCGGGTGCGTCTCGACGAAGAGCGCATCGATGCCGGCTGCGACGGCGGCGCGGGCCAGCGGTGCCACGAAGCGGCGGTCGCCGCCCGAGGAGCCGCCGTTGGCGCCGGGGTACTGGACCGCGTGGGTCGCGTCGAAGCAGACCGGAGCGAACTCGCGCATGGCGACGAGTCCCTGCATGTCGGTCACGAGGTTGTTGTATCCGAAGCACGTGCCGCGGTCGGTGACGAGGATGTCCTCGCAGCCGTAGTGCCGGAGCTTGTCGACGGCATGGCACATGTCGTGGGGCGCGATGAACTGGCCCTTCTTGAGGTTGACGGCGACGCCCGCCGCGGCGCAGGCCGCGATCAGGTCGGTCTGGCGCATCAGGAACGCGGGCACCTGGATGATGTCGGCGACCTCGGCCGCGAGCTTCGGCTGCTCGGCGCCGTGCACGTCGGTCAGGATCGGGAGCCCCGTCTCCTTCTTCACGGACTTGAGGATGCGCAGGCCCTCGTCGATGCCCGGGCCCCGAAAGGAGTCGTGGCGGGATCGGTTGGCCTTGTCGAAGGAGGCCTTGAAGACGAGCGGGAAGTCGTGCTTGTCCGCGAGTTGCTGAATCGTGCGCGCGACTTCGATCGCGTCCGCCTCGGTCTCGAGCACGTTCAGGCCACAGATCAGAGCCAGCGGTGCACCGTCTCCGACCGGAATCTTGCCAATCCGCATTCGCGTTCTCTCCTGGACCGGTGGCGAGGTCAAAGCCTCGTCGCGTCTGCCCCGTTCGGGTCGCGGCCTGCACACGGGGTCCAGTCGTGTGCGCCGCTGCGGGATCCGAACGGCTCCGGCGTTGCCGGAGTATGTCTCAATCGAGACGGCTGTGTATGGATCGAAATCGAACCTTCATTGCGACAATCTCCGCTCCGCCTTGTCGCGGTTTCGTGCGGGGCCTCGTCGCGATGCGCTCGGCCCGTGCGCTCCCAGGGACGGGAGTCGACGGTCCGTGGTTGCGTTTTCGCTTCCTCCCAAAACGTTTCCGGCTGGACTCGCGGTCGACTCACCGTGCGCTCTGCCTCACAGAGATGTCGCGCCCGCGCTCCGTCTGCCCACTGTGGCAGCTCCGGAATCAGACTCTCGTGCATCGATGGTTCGAGTGGTGAGCCGTACGCCTGCGCGGGTTCCCGACTCCTGGTCGGGTCCGGCCCATGATTCGTCACACCCCCGAGACGTCCATCAGCGATTCGGCACGGCCTAAGTATGACCGGATCCCTCGCGGCGTCGAGGACCTGACACCCGACCGGGGGCTCGCAGGCCCTCAAGGCGCCCGAAAAGTTGCGAAAAACCCACGGTTTTCCGGGATTTGGACTGCCGGTCGCGATCGTCCGAGGCGCTCAGGCGGCTGGTGTAGACTCCGCCGCCCCCGCTGCCAGGACCCGCCCGGGCCCGTCTCCGCGAGCACCCATGGCCGAAGACGACGCATCCCGATCCAGAGCCCCCATCGCGGACACGGCCGCCTCCATTCGAGAGGCGATGGAGACCGTCGTCCTGCCGCCGCGACCGGACGCGAAGCGCTCGGAGCGGCCGCCGGTCGAGATCTTCCTCGGGACCGAGCCCGCGCAGTACCGCGCCAACCGGGTGTTCGGCTGGTCGATCGAGAAGGTGCGCGACCCCGGCCGCGAAGTGCGCATCCATCTCATGTCGGACCTGCCCGGCTTCGATCGCAAGGGCTGGACGACCGGCTTCACGAATTATCGCTTCGCGATCCCGGCGTTCCAGGACGGAAGAGGCCGCGCGATCTACAACGACGAAGACCAGATCTATCTGACCGACCCGGGCGCGCTCTTCGATCTCGATCTCGGTGCGGCCGGCCATCTCTCGATCTCGGACACCGAGTCTTCCGTCATGTTGATCGACTGCGCGCGCATGGCGTCGGTCTGGACGCTTCCCGAGGCGCAGCGCGGTTGGAAGCGTTCGCTGCTTCGCAAGGCGACGCAGGCGACCGGGCTGCGGGGCGACCTCGATCCCGGCTGGAACGCCCGGGACGAAGAGTTCGAGCCGGGCGTGAGCCACCTGCTCCACTACACGACGCTGCATACGCAGCCCTGGCGTCCCTTCCCCGAGCGCTTCGTCTACCAGAAGGGGTCCTACACGGACCTGTGGCACGAGCTCGAGCGCGAGGCGATCGACGCCGGCTTCGAGTTCTTCCATCGCGGCGCACCGAGCCGCGCCTTCGCGCGTCACATGGAACGCCTGCAGTCCCTGCCGATCAGCGATCTCGGAAGCGGGATCGGCGTCGCTGGAGAGCTCGCCGAGGCGGTCGAGTCGCTCTCGCGTCGGACCAAGACCCGTACGCTGCTCGAGGTGCAACCGGACCTGCGCGGGGACGACGCCCTGAACCCGGGCCGCTTCGGACTCGACACCGAGCGCCGGGTCGGCCTGGTCGAGTTCCTCGCGGGCAGCGACGACGAGCGCCACGACGGCGTGCTCTGCGTCGATGGGCTCGAGTCCGTCCCGGTCTGGGACGTGCCGTGGGTCGTCGACGCGCTCTTCCGGCGCGCGCGTCGCTTCGTCTTCGTGGCGGTCCGCACCCCGGAGAAGGCCCCTCGGCGGCGTTTCCTGCGCCCGCCCCAGGGCACGACGCACACCGTCGACTGGTGGCGCTCCCATTTCGAGGCCGCCTCGCGACGGAACCCCGGGGTCGCCTGGGAGCTCATGACCGCGCGCGGGAACGCCTTCGACGCCGAGGGCACGCGCGTGCACAGCGGCGGACCGCGGCCGGACTCGACGCCGCCGACCGTGTGGACGCTGACCGACGGGGCCCCGGGCAACGAGGTCCAGGTCGCGGCGGTCGCCGACGCGCTCGGCTGGCCGACCCTGCGGATCGACGCGCGTCTCGGCGGCCGGTCCCGCTGGCCCCTCGCAGAGCGGGGCGCGCACCTCGCCGGACTCGAACGCGACGCCGAAGCGGCTGGACTCAGCGAGCCCTGGCCCGACTTGTTGATCACCGCCGGTCGCCGCGCCGCGCCGGTCGCGCGCTGGATTCGCGACCGCGCCCATGGTCGCACGCGCGTCGTCGCGCTCGGCCCCAAGGCGGCCACGCCGGCGGACGCCGTCGACCTCGCGATCACCCCCCGCGGCGCGAACCTTTTCCCGCACCCGAACCGCCTCGAGACGGATCGTCCGTTCGTGCCGACCCTCACGAGCGAGCGGGATGCGGCCGCCTGGCGCGAGCGGATCGAGGCGATCCCGGGACGCAAGGTACTGGTCGCGATCGGCAGCGGCACGCGTCGACTCGGTCTCGACGCCCGATCGGCGGAGTCGCTCGGTAGACTCGTCGCGGAGAGCGCCGCGGATCTCGGCATGTGCGTCGTGGTCTCCGCGAGCCGGCACACGGACGACGAAGTCTTCGAGGGGTGTCTGCGCGGCCTCGGTCGACCGGCCCTCGTCCATCGTGAGACGCCCGACCAGCGACCCGAGGAGCGCCCCTGGCGAGCGTTGATCGACGCCTCCGATCTCTACGTAATGGTCGGCCTCGGCGAGACGGCGCTGGCCGAACTGGTCGCGACCGGGCGGCCGGTCTTCCTCTCGCCCCAGCTGCGCGGCGGAGACACGCCGTGGTCTCGCCTGCGCGACGCGCTCCTGTCGGCGATCGTCGACCGCGCCCAGGCCCGCCCGCAGAACGATCGCGGAACGACACGGCCCCAGGAAGGGCTCGAGCTCTATGCGGCGCGGCTGATCGACCGCGGCTGGGTCCGGCCGCGACGGGACGCCGAAGCCCTGCGCGGGCGACTCGTCCGAGCGGGGCACGCGCGCCTGCTGCGCGCGCCGATCCGCGCGACGGATCTCGAGGGCTTCGCTGGGCTGCCCGAAGACGAAATGGCACCCGCGGTCGAGCGCATTCGTGCGATGCTCGGCGTTGCCGTCGGTGAAGACGACGAACAGGAGTAGAGAGATGAAGCGAACGATCTTCAGCGAGGAGCACGATCTGTTCCGCAGCGAGTTCCGGCGATTCGCCGAGGCCGAGCTGTTGCCGCACAACGAAGAGTGGCTCGAGTCCGGACTCACGCCGCGTTGGGCGTGGGAGAAAATGGGCGAGAACGGTTTCCTCGGCGCAAACCAGCCCGAGGAGTACGGCGGCGCTGGCGGCGACTTCCTCTACGACGCGATCATCATGGAGGAGCTCGCGGACCTCCGGATCCATGCCCTCCAGGCGTCGCTCCATACCGACATCTGTCTGCCGTATCTCACGACCTTCGCGAACGAGGAGCAGAAGCAGAAGTGGCTGGTGCCCGCGATCGAGGGCAAGTGTCTGCTGGCGATCGCGATGACCGAGCCCTCGACGGGTTCGGATCTCGCCGGCATCCAGACCAAGGCGATCCGGGATGGTGACCACTACGTGCTCAACGGCTCGAAGACGTTCATCTCGTGTGGTCAGAACGCCGACTTCGTGATCGTGGTCTGCAAGACCGACCCCGATTGCTCCCCGCCCCACGACGGCATGAGCCTGCTCCTCGTCGAGGCGGGGACGCCCGGCTTCGAGAAGGGTCGGAATCTGAAGAAGCTCGGCCTCAAGGGCCAGGACACGAGCGAGATGTCCTTCAGCGATTGCCGCGTGCCGGTCGAGAACCTGCTCGGGGGCGAGGGGCGCGGCTTCAAGATGCTGATGGAGAAGCTCCAGCAGGAGCGCATCTGCATCGGCATCGCGTCGATCGCCTCGTGCCGTCGCTCGCTCCAGGACACGATCGACTACGTGAAGGAGCGGACCGCGTTCGGCAAGCCAATCGCGACGTTCCAGAACACGCAGTTCAAGCTCGCCGAGATGCAGACGGAGATCGAGATCGGTCAGGCCTTCGTCGACAAGCTGCTCGTCGCGCACGTCGCCGGGGAGGAGATCGTTTCGGAGGTCTCGATGGCGAAGTGGTGGACGAGCGAGCTGCAGAAGAAGGTCTCGAGCCAATGCCTCCAGCTCTTCGGCGGCTACGGCTTCATGGACGAGTATCCGATCTCGCGCGACTACGCGGACGCGGCCGTCCAGACGATCTACGCCGGCAGCAACGAGATCATGAAGGTGATCATCGCGAAGCGGATGGGTCTGGCCTGATCACGCCGGCGGAAATCCGCGAGCTCGAGCGGCTCGGGCGACTCGGTTGGCCCGCGCTCGAGACGGAGACTCTCGGCGGCTGGGTGCTCGGCTCGAGCGGGCGACACACCCGCCGCGCGAACTCCGTCGCGCCGGAGCCCGGGGGAGGCGGGGATCTCGACGTGCGGCTCGATCGCGCGGAGGCCTGGTACGCCGCGCGGGGTCGTCCGGCGATCTTCAAGCTGACTTCTGCTGCGGCCCCGCCGGAGCTCGACGAGGCGCTCGCGGCGCGGGGCTACACGACCGACGGCGAGACCCTCGGCATGACCGTCTCGATCAAGCACGTCGTGACGAGCGAGCCGTCCTTCGCGGCGCAGGGCGCGGTCACGGATCTCTTCTCGGGTCGGATCGACGAGCGTTGGTTCAATGCCTCGTGCGTCTTGTCCGGAATCGGCGCCGCCCAGCACGCGGACTACCGCGCGATTCTCGAGCGCTGCGTCGAGAGCCAGACGGCGGCGCTCTTCTGCTCGGTCGAACGCGAGGGCGCGATCGTGTCCGTCGCGATGGGGTCGGTCGTCGAGGACGCGGTCTCGCTGGTCGCAGTAGCGACTGCCGACGCCCAGCGCGGCAAGGGCCTCGCCGAGTCGGTCCTGCGCGCGATCCTCTTCGCCGCTCGAGAGCACGGCGCGGATCGCGGACTCCTGAACGTCGAAGCGCCGAACCAATCGGCCCGGCGCCTCTACGAACGAATGGGATTCGTCGAGCGCTACCGGTACTGGTATCGCGAGGCCCCCGCCGCACCCCTCGGCGCATGACGCTGCCAGCGAGCGAAGAACGTCGACACATCGGCCGCCCCGTCGCCACTGCTCGCTTGAAAGCGGGAGGTGCGCGCGTGCTGGGCAGCAACGAAATTCCGAGACGACCCGCCCGACGCAAGCGCGTCCTGCTGCCGATGCTCTGCGCCTTCGCGTTCGGCCTCGAGCCCGCGGCCGCTGCAACGCACCTCGTCGGCGAGGACGGACTGCTCTTCGGCGCCGAGGACGTGATGGTCGGCGGTGTCGCCTACGACGTGGCGTTGGTCCAGGGCAGGTGCACCGATCTGTTCTCGGACTGCAACGATTCGGAGGACTTCGTTTTCCGGTCCGCGCCCGCGGCACACGACGCGGCCATGGCTCTCCTGGGGCAGGTGTTCATCGACGGACCCGCTGGCGCCTTCGGCAGCGAGCCGAACCTGACCCTCGGCTGCAATCCGGGGACGGTCAGCTGCGCGATTTGGACGCCGTGGCGCCCGACGCCGGGCCAGGCGATCTACGTCGACGTGATCACGCTCCAGAACCGAATCGGACACTCGGGTTTCCTCGACGAGATCGAGGCCGAAACGATCCTTCGCAGAGAGAGCGGCGAAGCGCGAAACCGCGTGTACGCGGTCTGGACCGTCGTTCCGGAGCCTGGGACCGCATTGCTGCTCGGACTCGGACTCGCGGGTCTCACTCTCGCTCGCCGCTAGAACGCCTTCGTGATCCGCTCGATCGCCTCTTCGACCTTCTCGCGGAGGCCGAAAGCGGAGAGTCGGAAGTAGCCCTCGCCGCAAGCGCCGAAGCCAGAGCCCGGGGTGCCGACGACGTTCGCCTGCTCGAGGAGCGCGTCGAAGAACTGCCAGGAGTCCTTCCCGTCCGGCGTCTTCAGCCAGACGTAGGGAGCGTTCACGCCACCGAAGGTCGTGAAGCCGGCCTTCGAGAGGCCCTCCTTGATCAGCGTCGCGTTCGCCATGTAGTAGTCGATGTTCGCCTGGACTTCCTTGGCGCCCTCGGCGGAGTAGATCGCCTCGGCGCCGCGCTGCACCGGGTAGGAGATGCCGTTGAACTTGGTGTTCGTGCGGCGGCTCCAGAGCGTAGAGACGGGGACCTGCTCGCCCTTCGAATCGCGCCCCCGGAGCTCCTCCGGGATCACGATGTAGGCGCAGCGGATGCCCGTGAAGCCCGCGGTCTTCGAGAAGCTGCGAAACTCGATCGCGCACTCCCGGGCGCCGTCGATCTCGTAGATCGAGTGCGGAAGGTGGTCCTCGGTGATGAAGCGCTCGTAGGCCGCATCGAACAGGATGATCGCCTCGTTCGCGCGGGCCCACTCGACCCACTTCGCGAGCTCGTCCTTCGGTGCGACCGTTCCGGTCGGGTTGTTCGGCGAGCAGAGGTAGACGAGATCGACGGGTGCGGCCGGGAGCGCCGGCATGAAGCCCGATTCCTCGGTGCAGGGTAGGTAGGTGATCCCCGAATAGCGTCCGCCGTCGTCCGGAGAGCCCGTCCGTCCCGCCATCACGTTCGTATCGACGTAGACGGGGTAGACCGGATCGGAGACCGCCAGGCTGCAGTCGTCGGCGAAGATCTCCTGGATGTTCGCCGAGTCGCACTTCGAGCCGTCCGAGGCGTAGATCTCATCCGGGTCGATCTTGACGCCGCGGGAGCCGAAGTCGTTCTCGGCGATCGCCTCGCGCAGGAACTCGTAGCCCTCGGAGGGGCCGTAGCCGCGGAAGCCGTCGGCCGTCGCCATCTCGTCGATGGCGTCGTGCATCGCCTGACGCACCGAGGAGCCGAGCGGGAGCACGACGTCGCCGATCCCGAGCTTGATCACGTCGGCGTCGGGGTTCGCGGACGTGAAGACGTCCATGCGGCGGGAGATCTCGGGGAAGAGGTAGCCGGCGGCCAGCTTCAGGTAGTTGTCGTTGACTCGTGCCATGTCTGTCGGATTGCCTTGCGCGGTGTGAAAAGAGGGCGCAAGCCTATCCGAATCGTCGGCCCGAGGCTCCCAGGCTTCGCCGCCTTAGCGGCTCTCGGGTTCGCCGCCTTGCGGCCCCGGGATCAGCCGATCGACAGCTCGATCTGGCCGCCCTCGACGAGGCCGCCGACGAGGTCGTCGAGCTCCTGCTCGTCCTCGGTCCAGGCCGAGGCAGCGGCGATCAGCGAGCCCAGCTCGCACTCGACGACCGGCGAGTCGTGGAGTTCGGATTCGAGCCAGCTGGCGGTGTCGTTCGAGTAGTCTTCCATCGGGTCCCCCATGCGGACCGGTAAGAGCAGGAAGCGTGCCAGCCACTGGCGCGGCCGGCGGCGAATCGGATTCGCCTTTGATTCTGAGTACTTGGCGGGGAGGCGGTCTTGCCGGTCGCCGTCGCCGAAAGGTCCGGGTGTCGGAATTCCGTCGGTGGGTCGACGGATCCGAACGATTCGGAACGGGCTGCTAGATTCGCGCGCGGCTCGCGCCCGGTGGGGGCGCCGGAGCGATGAATGGAGCGGACGATGGCGGAGACCGAGGCCACGGGCGGAGGACAGGAGACGGGGGCGCTCACGCTCTTCGGCTACCCGACCTGTCCGTACTGCGCGCGTGTCCTCCGTGCGATCGACGAGCTCGACCTCGACATCCCGCTGGCGAACACGATGCAGGACGCGGGTGCCCGCGGCGCGGTCCTCGAAGCGATGGGGCGCGGGACCGTCCCGGTCCTGCGAATCGAGGGAGACGACGGCGCCGTCGAATGGTTGCCGGAGTCCGCGGAGATCATCCGCTACCTGCTCGATCGCTTCGCATAGCACCTTACCGCCGGCGCTCGCGGGGTCAAACGAGCTCGATCGGTTCCGCGCCGAGCTCCGCCAGGCCGCCCGCGATCGCGTCGAGGTGATCCGCGTCGGGCGCCACGACGCGCAGCCGCGTGCTCGAGACCTGATCCTTCCTCTCCGCGAGGTCGAGCGCGTCGACGCGGAAGCTGCCGCAGCCGTCGGTCACGATGTCGAGAGCGCGGCGCAGGAGCTCTGCATCGAGCAGATGGCCGCGGAGCTCGACGTCGGTCGCACGAATGGCCGAGGTCGGCTTCATCGTCGGACGCACGAAGTCCGTCTGGTCGAGCAGCAGCGAGAGGCACTTGACGGCGCCGCCCGCGCGCAGGAATTCGGTGACCGGGTGGCAGCGAACCTCGAAGCCCCAGGCGGCGAGGCGCTCGCGCAGATCGTCGCTCGCGGCGTTCGCGAAAACGCGGTCATCGACGCGAAGAGCGTTGCACGCGAACGCCATCGCGTCGGCGTCACTCACTTCGATCCGATCGCCCGGCGCGGTCCGGCGCTCGATCTCCGCGCGGGAACGTGCATCGAAGGCGGCGGGGTAGTACATCACGCGACCGTCGGGCAGCGGCGTGAAGCACGTGTCGAGGTGGTAGAAGCGCGGGTCGACGAGGCGCAAGCTCGCGACCTCGACACCGAAGACGTCGGACAGGGCCACGTGGCTCTCGAGGGCCGTGCGAACGCCGTAGCCCGCCCAGAGCAGCGGCTCGCCGGGCTGAAAGAGCGCATCGCCCTCGCCCTCGAAGGGATCGGCACCGGGGATAGGCCGGAGCGCGCGACCGTCCGCCTCGAGCCATTCCGCGAACGGGCCTTCCTCGGCCCGCCGTTCGGCGTTCCGGAAGCGCGCCGGGACGGCGTCGCCCGAGCGTGCCAGCGCCGCGTTCGCGGTGAAGCACATGTCGGGGCTGCCTTCGCTCGGCGCGACGGTCTCGACCGTCGCGACCGCGGCGACATCCTCGAAGAGCGCGCCCCATTGGGCGCGCGCGTGATCGCGGTCGGCGCGGCCGACCTGCCCCTCCATCCAGGGGTTGATCACGTAGTCGACGTCGAAGTAGCGGGGCTCGCAGGTGAGGATGCGCATCGCCTCTCCCGGATCGTCGCGGCGTCGGCGGCGCTTGAGGCGGACGAAGCCTGCGCCCCGAGAGTACACTCCTGGACATGCGCGCCATGCGATATCACGGGGACGGCCAGGGATTGCGTGCCGAAGAGCTGCCGGTTCCCGAGCCGGGTCCCGGCGACGTGCGCGTTCGTGTCTCCGCCTGCGGTGTCTGCCGCACCGACCTGCACGTCGTCGACGACGAGCTGCCCGAACCTGCGCTTCCGATCGTGCCCGGCCACGAGATTGTCGGCGTGGTCGACGCGCTCGGGCCTGACGTCCCCAAAGACCTTGACCTCGCGATCGGTACCCGCGTCGGCATCCCGTGGCTGGGGTGGACTTGCGGCCGGTGCGCGGCCTGTCGCGACGGTCGCGAGAACCTGTGCCCGGAAGCGCGCTTCACCGGCTATCAGCGGGACGGGGGCTATGCGGACTACGTCGTCGCCGACGCCCGATACTGCTTCCGCTTGCCCGACGCCTACGGCGACGTGGCGGCGGCGCCCTTGCTGTGCGCCGGCCTGATCGGCCACCGCGCCTACCGCTTGGCCGGGGACGCGCGTCGCCTCGGGCTCTACGGGTTCGGCGCCGCGGCGCACCTGATCGCGCAGGTCGCCGTCCACGAGGGGCGCGAGGTGCACGCGTTCACGCGGCCCGGGGACGACGAAGCCCAGGACTTCGCGCGGTCGCTGGGTGCCGTGTGGGCGGGGGGCTCGGACGAGCGGCCGTCGGCGTCCCTCGATGCCGCGATCCTCTTCGCGCCCGTCGGGGCGCTGGTGCCCATGGCGCTCGAGGCGGTACGCCCGGGTGGCGTGGTCGTCTGTGCCGGGATCCACATGTCCGACCTGCCGAGCTTCCCCTATCGGCTGCTCTGGGAAGAGCGCGTGCTGCGCTCGGTCGCGAACCTCACGCGACAGGACGCCCTCGAGTTCCTCGAGATCGCACCCCGGGTGCCCGTCCGCGCCCAGACGAAGCGCTATGCGCTCGCCGACGCGAACGCGGCCCTCGACGACCTGCGGGCGGGGCGGCTGACCGGCGCGGCCGTCCTCGTGCCCTGACCCGAGCGATCAGGCCAGGCCGAGGTCGCGATCCTGCTGGTCCGTATCGAAGTCCTCGAACTGGATGATGCCGAGGTTCGTGAACGACTCGCGTACGCGCGGCGTGATCAGGCCGAGCTTCTTCAGATTGGGGACGATGCGCATGAAGAGCATGCTGCGGAAGAGCTGGCCCGCCTCGGAAGACAGCACGGCCTTCACGGTCTCTTCCTCGTTCCAGCCCATTGCGCGCGCGATCTCGCCCCCGGCCAGCCGATTCCGCATCAGCTCGCAGCTGTAGATGATGAAGTCCTCACGGTCTTTCAGCTCCGCGGGCGACATGTCCTGGTAGTAATCGCGGAGCGCGAGCACGCCGAAGGCGACGTGCCGGGACTCGTCCTTCATGACGTACTTGAGCAGGTCCTTGAGGAGCGGCTCCTCGGCGGTTCGCCACAAGCTGCCGAAGGCGGCCATCGCGAGGCCCTCGATGATGATCTGCATGCCGAGGAACTTGAAGTCCCATCGCGCGTCCTTGATGCACGCGTCGAGGAGCTCCTTCAGACTGTCGTTGATCGGCCATTCCCACTCGAGCTTCTCGTTGACGTAACGGGCGAAGACTTCGACGTGACGCGCCTCGTCCATCGTCTGGCTCGAGGCGTAGTACTTCGCGTCCATCCAGGGCACCGAGCCCACCAGCTGGCTCGCCACCACGAGCGCACCCTGCTCGCCGTGCAGGAACTGCGAGAGCTGGTTCGCGATCTGCGCGTGGAGCAGCCGTTTCTGCTCTTTGTCATTCAGCTTCTGGGCCGGGCCGAAATCGGACAGTGGATTGAAGCTCGGGGGCACGATGTTCGACTCGGGGTCGACGGAGATCGTCCAGTCGAGCTCGGTCGCGGCGTTCCACTGCTCGCGCTTCGCCTTCTCGTAGAGGTCGCGCAAGCCTTCCTTGACGCTCCCGTAGTTCCAGACGTAGTTGGAGTCGAAGCTCGTCAGGATCCGCTCGAGATCCTGCTCGGCGTCGGCGGGGACGGGGCTGGCGGTGGACATCGGCGGGGTCTCCGGGGTGGGCGGCGCACGAGCTGGGCGGACCAATATGCCCCCCGATCACCGTGCGAACAATCAACCGTCGGTCATGGGCCCCGTCAGGGGTCGGCTGGACCATCCCGGGGCCGCTCCGTCCGGCGCGCGAGGGATCAGGCGGATGATCGAGATCTGCCGGTCCGTTCGCGTGCGGTACATGCGGTAGGCGGGGATCGCCGCCTGCAGCTTCCGCCAGTACTCCATCCGCTCATCCTTCGGCGCGTGGTCCCAGGTCACCTCGAAGCGCTCGCTCCCGACCTGCACCTCGGCGGTCTCGCCGTCGCGCAGGTTCAGCCACCAGGCGGGTGGCTTCTCCGCGCCGCCGTTGCTCGCGACGACCACGTACTCACCCTTGTACTCGACGTAGGCGAGGGGCAGCGTGCGCTCCTTGCCGGTCTTTCGCCCGCGCGTCGTGAGCAAGAGCATCTGCATGCCCAGCAGGTTGCCCCCGACCCAGCCACGGGTCCCGCGGTAGACCGCGCAGTGGGCGCGCGTGAAGGCGAGCCAATTCGCCATGCGAGGGCCTCTCTTTCCGGGGGGAGTTGCCGGTTCGTGAAGTTCCGGCGGCGCCTTTGGGTGGGGGAAGCATCGAGAATGCCGTGGGGGCCCCACCGGGCGATTCGGGTTCCTGTACCCGAGAGAAGCCGCAGCAGGGGTTCAGCCACGATCCGGGGCAGCCGATGAGGGCCGAGACTAGCATTTTGGAGGACAGGTCATGTCCAACGGACTCCGACGAATCCTGGCCGTCACGGCCGCCATTCTGATGTTCCAGACCGCCTTCGCCACGACGGCGACGGCCGGAACCGTCACGCAGGGCGATGCCGCGAATGCGTCCCCGGTCGTCGACGTACTGCTCCTCCGCCCGGCGGGCTTCTTGAGCCTCGTGGTCGGCAGCGGCCTGTTCCTCATGAGCGCGCCGATCGTGCTCGTGACGCGACCCCACGAGATCGGCAAGCCGTTCAGGCAGCTCGTGGTTCGCCCCGCGAAGTACGTCTGGGTCGACCCGCTCGGCGGTCACTAGACGCTCGCGCGGTCCGCGTCTCTGACGACACGGGTCGAACACGGTTCGAGTACGCCTCGGCGCACGACCTCCGGTCGCGCTCCGGGGCGTTCGTGCGTTCGGGGCCCTTCTGGCTCAGAAGTGCCGGAGCGTCTGCCGCGCGACGATGATCCCGAGCGAGACCGCCCCGCTGTAGAGCAGCCAGAGCAGGACCGTCTCGACGGCGGGCGAATAGCGCGGCACGCCCCAGCGGTCCGCGACGGCCCAGCGTCGGAAGCGAAGGCCGCCGAACACGTAGAGGGCCAGGCCCAGGGAGAGCCAGAGCGCGGTCCAGAGCGGTGTCGAATCGAACGGCATCACGGGAGCAGATCGGACGCACGCGGCGATCGCTCGATCCGGTGGAAGCCGGAGGCGGAGTCCGGTGGGCGCCTCATTCGTCGCTCGACGACTGATCCAGCTCCGGCGGCGGCGTTTCGAAGCCTTCCCAGGCCGGTCTTGGTTTCGACTGGGTGGGCGGCGGGAAGACCATCTCCTCTGCGTGTTTGGCGAACCACGCCCGCAGGGCCCGCCGATCCTCCGGCTCGCCACCGAGTCCGGCGCTACGCACCATCACGTGTCCGGCGAGGGCCTCTCCGAGCAGCGTGCAAGCCATCATCGCGACGATTCGCTTCGTCTCGGTCGCGTCGGGCTCGGCCTCGCCGTGGTGGGCGGCGCGCGCTGCGCGCATCGACTGGAGCTGGTCGGCGAGACCCGACAGGAGGCCGCCAGAACCGTCGGGGCCGAGCACGGCCGTTCCGACGGAGCCCCGGTTCGGCAGGTTGCCCGACATGAGCTGCCAGGCGAGCAGTCGGCCATAGCCCTGCTCCCCGAGGGTCTGCGCGACCTTCTCGAAGAAGTCGATCGTGGGATCGCCTTTCGTCGGTGCGGCCATCCGTTTGGCGAGATCCCGGGCGAGGGCGCCGAAGGCGTCGTTGCGCAGATCCTCCATCAGCGCGTCGCGGCTCCCGAAATGGTGGAGGATCGAGGAGTGCGAGAGGCCGATGTCCTCGCCGATCTGCTTCAGGCGCACGTTGTCCGGGCCGCCCTCCATCAGCCGTTTCTTCGCGGCATCGAGAATCTCGCGCCGAGCGACCTCTGCAGTCCTCCTACGCCGTCTGGGGGCCTCGGAGCTCTTCTCGACATTTTTGTTCATTAATTCGCGGAAACCCTGTGGACAGATTTGTCAGTAGGGTATTCTCGCAATGGTTCGGAGGAACGGAAAGTCGCTCTGGCGTATCTGCCGATATTTTTCACATGGGTGGACCGATCAGCCAGCGAGATGCGCCTCGGTGTGCAGCCTCGGACAAATTTTCGTTCCTCACCGGAACCAACGCCCCCCCCCCCCACCCGTTCGACGGAGCTCGAAGAGCGGTCGTGGGATTCGAGAAGCCACGATGTTGGCGACCGGAGTCGACCGTCGACATGCCTGCCCACCACAACCCGATTCGATTTCGAGAAGCGTGGGACGCGATTCGCGCCCTGATCCGCGACCCCGACGACACCGCCCAGGTGTTCCGCATCATTCGAGCGCTCTCGGGCAACTCGCAGGAGCGATCCTTTCAGCGCTTTCTGCAGTCCGAACACGGGCCGAAGATCCTCGCCGAGAAGCGCGTCCTGCTCGAGACCCTGACCGATCGCGCCTATCTCGAGTCGTTGCCGGAAGGCACGCTCGGCCGGACCTATGCCGACTTCACCGCTCGCGAACAGATCACGGCGGACGGTCTCGTGGACGCGAGCGACTCGGTCGATCGCGACGACGACGAGCCGGTCGACCCCGATCGCATGCTCTTCGGTCAGCGCCTCCGCGACAGCCACGACCTCTGGCACGTCGTGACCGGCTACGGCCGCGACCTCTTCGGCGAGGCCGCGCTCCTGAGCTTCACCTATCGCCAGATCCGCAACCGCGGCATCGGCTTCATCGTCCTGGTCGCCTACCTCAAGGCCCGGGGCGAATTCGCTGGAGAGCGCAAGCTCATCCGCGACGGCTTCCGCCGCGCCGGCCCCGCCGAATGGCTGCCGGGCGCCGATTGGGAGGCGCTGCTCGAGCGCCCCCTCGACGAGGTGCGCCGCACCCTCGGCGTCGTGCCGATCGAGCACTACGAAGGATTGCGTTCCGGAGGAGCCCCCGCCCTCGCTTGACACACTCGCCCAAGTGTCCCGAGCAAGTCGCACGGGCTGTGAGAACGGGAGCTGAATTCGAAACGTACAGAGTCAGAATCGATTCGGCCCATGGCCGAATCGATCCGAACCGTAGGAGCCGATGCCGCGTTCGCGGCATCGGCTCCTACGGTTCTGGTCTCATTCTCTTTGCGGCCGGGTGACGCACAGGTGGATTCGTCGCATGCGTCTCCCTTCCGCGACGCCCAATCGTCCACCGCGTTGGCGCAGGGCGACCGCCGACCAGTCCGCGACGCTTGCGGTCCGGGCTCACGCGAGACCCGCCGGTCGATGCGGGACCGCTTAGGCTCGGCGCACGCCGCGCCGCGCAGCGGCGACTTCGCGCGCCGGCTCGAAGGGAGCCCTCAGCGGTCGGTCGCCGCGCGACCGACAGCGCGCCCCGCGCGCGCCAAGGAAGAGCCCTCAGCGGTCGGTCGCCCGGCGACCGACAGCGCGCCCCGCGCGCGCCAAGGAAGAGCCCTCAGCGGTCGGTCGCCCGGCGACCGACAGCGCGCCCCGCGCGCGCAATAAATGGGGCGGGCGACCGGGATCGAACCGGCGACTTCCAGAATCACAATCTGGCGCTCTAACCGACTGAGCTACGCCCGCCGTCGGAGAGGCGCGCAAATTACCGGGAGGGGGGTGGGGTGTCAAACACGGCGGGCTCTTCGCCGCGCGGAGCGTAGGACGGGAACCGGCTCGGCGTGGCGGTCGTCGGAAGGGGAAATCGCGCCGGCACTCGAGCGGCCCACCGGGCCGCGTCCGGCGCGCACTGCGAGGAGATCCGCATGTCACCGCGCCCCCCGACCCGCCCCCTCGGTCCCGTCGTCTTCCTCTCGTTCTCGGTTCTGATGACCAGTCTGTTGACCGTGCTCTTCCTCGCCGCCTGTGCGACGGACGAGGCGAGCGCGCCGGCCGAGCCGATCCCGCTCCAGGTGAACGCGCCGGATCCGCCCGAGATGCAGGACACCTCGGAGTTCAGCGAGGGGCCCGCGCTGCCGCCGCCGCAACCGGCGCCGTCTGCGGAGGACGACCCGTTCGGGGGCATGGAAGAGATGGTCGTCGTCGGCTCGGGTGCGTTGAGTCTCTTGAATTCGGTGCAGACCTCCGCGATCGCCTTCGATTCGGCGGAGCTCGGGGCGAACCAGGTCGGCGGCGGCACCAACAGCAAGCGGGGCGGCCACGTACGCATGGATCGGAATCGCGTCCAGAATTTCATGGCGATCCAGCATCCGGCGCCGCCTCCCGCCGACTGGAACACCGAACGCTACGACCGCATCGAGGAGCAGGGCTTCCTCAAGCCGACGGATACCCCCCTCTCGACCTTCTCCGTCGACGTCGACACCGCTTCGTACTCGAACGTCCGACGCTTCCTGACGGAACGGACGCTGCCCCCGCCCGGGGCGGTCCGGATCGAGGAGCTCGTCAACTACTTCCGCTACCCGCGGCGGGTCTCGGTGGGCGACGCGCCCTTCGCGGTCGACATGGAAATCTTCGAGGCGCCGTGGCGCGACGAACATCGGGTCGTGCGCATCGCGATCGAAGGCCGCGATCTGCCGCGCGAGGAGATCCCGGCGCGCAATCTAGTGTTCCTGCTCGACGTCTCCGGCTCGATGCAAGGCCCCGATCGACTGGGGCTCGTGCAGTACGGCATGTCTCGGCTCGTCGAGTCCCTCAGACCGCGAGATCGCGTGTCCATCGTCGTCTACGCCGGGGCGAGCGGGCTCGTGCTTCCGCCCACGCCCGGGGATCAGGAAGAGAAGATCGTCGGAGCGATCGAGCGACTGCACGCCGGAGGATCGACCGCCGGCGCCGCGGGCATCCGGCTCGCCTACGAGACCGCGCACGAGCACTTCGACGAGGACGGGATCAACCGCGTGATCCTCGCGACGGACGGCGACTTCAACATCGGCGTCACGAACCGCTCGGAGCTGCTCGAGTTGATCGAGCGTGAGCGGGAGAGCGGGGTCGAGCTGACGGTGCTCGGTGTCGGTCGTGGCAACCTGAACGACGCGACGATGGAGCAGCTCGCGGCCCACGGGAACGGCAACTACGCGTACATGGACAACCGTCAGGAAGCGCGCAAGGTGTTGGTCGAACAGGCGAACGCGACGCTGATCACGATCGCGAAGGACGTGAAGATCCAGGTCGAATTCAACCCGAAGAAGGTGAAGGCGTACCGGCTGATCGGCTACGAAAATCGGCGGCTCGCGGACCAGGACTTCAACGACGACACGAAGGACGCGGGCGAGATCGGCGCCGGTCACCACGTGACCGCCCTCTACGAGATCGTGCCCATCGAAGCGAAGGGTGGCGTCGCAGGGGGCGAGGTCGATCCGCTCAAGTACCAGAGCGAGCCCGGGATGACGGACGCCGCCGACACCGGTGAGTGGCTCACGCTCAAGCTCCGCTTCAAGCCGCCGGGTGGGGACGAGAGTCAGCTGCTCAGCACTGCGCTGGCCGGGAAGCCGGGGCGCATCAAGTCCGCGAGTGAGAACGCGCGCTTCTCGACCGCGGTCGCACTCTTCGGCATGTTGCTCCGGGACAGCGAGTTCAAGGGCGCCGGGAGCTACCGGCTGGTCGAGCGACTCGCCGAAGGGGCGATCGGCCACGACGAGCACGGCGAGCGCAAGGAGTTCCTCGAGCTGGTCCAGGTAGCGCGGAAGCTCTGACCGACGGCCCGCTTAGCGGCTTGTCGATCGCGCGGGTGGTGGTGGTACCCTCGCGCAATGCCTCCCGACCAGGCCGGAACGTTCGGCGCCCTCCGCATCCCGAACTTCCGAATGCTCTTCGCCGGGACGGTTCTCTCGTTCACTGCGTTCTTCATGTCGACCCTGGTGCAGGGCTATGTTGCCTACGAGCTCGAGGGACTGAACGTCGCGGTCGGCACCGCGGTCTTCGGGCAGGGCCTCGGCATGATGCTGATCGGTCCGATCGGCGGCGCCTACGCCGATCGTCTCCCGAAGCGACTGGTGATCGCGATCGGCCAGAGCGTGTCGGCCGGTTCACTCGCGGTGCTCGCAGTCCGCTATGCGAACGGCACGATCACCGTCCCGAACCTCGCCTTCAACTCCTTCGTCATGGGTGCGGCCTTCGCCTTTCTCGGCCCGGCGCGCCAGGCCCTCGTCGTCGACCTCGTCCCGGATTCGCTCCGGGGCAACGCCATGACCCTGACGAACGTATCGAACACCACGTCGCGTCTGCTGGGCCCGGCGGTCGCGGGCATCTTCCTGAGGATCGATTCGCTCGGGCCCGCGGTGGCCTACTGGACGATGGCCGGCCTCTATCTCGGATCGGCGATGCTGTTGGCGTTTCTTCCGAAGAGCGTCGTACGCGAGGGCGTGGGCGACACGCACGTCTTGACCGATCTGCGCGAAGGGCTCACGTATGCCTGGCGCCACGTCCGGCTTCGGAATCTGTTGATCTTCTTCGTGAGCGTCATGCTCGTCGGCTTTCCGCACGTCACGCTCATGAATGGCTGGCTCGATACGGTGGGCCAACCCCGGGAAGACGTCGCGATCGTCGCGATCTTCTCGGCGATCGGTGCCTTCGCCGCGAGCCTCAGTCTCGCGCGCTTCGCGGACGCGGACGTCGCCACGCGGATCTATTCCTGGATGGCGATCGGCTTCGGGTTCACGTTGATGGTCTTCGCGCTGGCACCGACCTACGAGGTGGGCCTCGTGGCGATCGTGCTGGTCGGCGCGACGAGCGGCGGCTTCCATGCCTTGAACGGCGCGGTGACGGCGAAGGTGACCGAGGTGGCGTTCATGGGACGCGTGATGTCCCTCAACTTCCTGGCCTTCGCGGGGTTCAGCCTGATCTCGCCTCTCACCGGGCGCGCCGGTGACCTGTTCGGCGTGAACAACGTGCTCTTCGGCATGGGCGTCGGGGTCCTGGCGATCTCCCTCGTGATGTTCGGCCTCGTCGAGCGCGACCGGCGTGCGGCAGCGGAGCTCCAGAGCGCCTGATCTCCCTGCGCTTTGCTTGCGCGCGCGTTGCGTATTCTCGAGGGGCTGCGTCGTCGGCACGCCAGGGTCGAGTCGAGGACGCGGTCGGTCGAAAGACCGATCATGTCGACGACCACCGCACGTCCCCCCTTCGATCCCCAGTGCGTCGAGCGCTTCGGGGTGTACGAAGTCGTGCGCTACCTCGCCGAGGGCGGGATGGCGTGGGTCTACGAGGCACGCGATCCGCGCTTTCCCGCGCGTCGTCTCGCCCTCAAGGTCCTGAAGCCGCAAGCGGGGTCGGGCGAGCTCTTCCACCGCTTCGTCGCCGAGGCGAAGCTCCTCGCCGGCGTCGACCATCCGAACCTGGTCACCATCTTCGACCTCTCCCGGGACGAAGCGACCGGGCTCGCCTACTACACGATGACCTACGTCGAGGGCGCGACCTTCGTTCGCCGTGGGCCGGTGCCGTGGGCCGACGCGATCGGCCCCTTCCTCGGCATCCTCGATGGGCTCGCAGACCTGCACGACCGAGGCGTGATCCATCGCGACATCAAGCCCGGCAACATGCTGCTCAAGAACGACGGGCGCGCGCTGCTGGCGGACCTCGGCATCGCCCGAGACCCCGACTCCAAGGGTCTCACCCGGGTCGGCACCGTGATGGGCACGCCCGCCTACATGCCCCCGGAACAGGCGGCGGGTCGCCCGGTCGACGCGCGCGCCGATCTCTTCGCGATCGGCATGTCGCTCTATCGCGTCATCACAGGACACACCGTCTACGAACGCACCGAAGGCGTCGACGCGCGGAGTGGACAGTCGATCCTCGTGCATCTCGCCGGCTGCTCGTCGTCGGGCAGCGAGCTCGCCTTTCCGTTCCCGGACGACGTGCCGGAGCGCCTGCGCGCGGTGATCCGAAAGGCCTGCCGCTTCGATCGCGACCAGCGTCATGCGAGCGCCCGCGCCCTTCGGGCGGACCTCGCAGAGATGGTGGAGGCGCGCGATTCCTCGCCGCCCGATCAGGGCACGACGCAGGTGGTGGCGACCCCGCGCGCGCACCTCGATCCCCACGCTTGTGAGCGGATCGGTGACTTCGAGATCGTCCGCTTCGTGGCCGAGGGCGGGATGGGCTGGGTCTTCGAGGCCCGCGACCCGAACGCTCCGGATGAACGACTCGCGCTCAAGGCATTGAAGCCGGGCATCGGCAGCGACGAAGAGCTCCACCGCTTCCGAAGCGAGGCGGAGCTGCTCGCGACCATCGATCACCCGAACCTTATGGGTGTGCGAGACTCGGGTGTCGACGACGCGACGGGCACGTCGTTCTACACGATGCCCTTCGTCGATTCGCCGCCGCTCTCAGAACGAGGCAGCCTGGCCGTCGGCGAAGCGCTCCGGATCGTCGACGGTGTCCTCACGGCCCTGGCCGAGCTCCATCGCCGCGGGATCGTCCATCGCGACGTGAAGCCCGCGAACATCCTGCTGCGCGAGAACGGCTCACCGATCTTGATGGACCTCGGCATCGCGCGCCAGACGAACCAGCAGACGATGACGTCGACCGGCATGTTCCTCGGGACGGCCCTCTACGCCTCCCCCGAGCAAGCGCGCGGCGCAAAGGTCGGTCCCGAGAGCGACGTCTTCGCGGTCGGGCTCCTTCTTCATCGTCTGATCACCGGGCGTTCGGTCTACGCGGACGTGCCCGAGATCGATCTCGGCAACGACACGTCGATCCTCTTCCACCTGGCGAAGCTCGAACACGCCGGCGAGGAGCTCGGGATCGACTCGACCGGCGACGTGCCGCCGGCAGTCGAGGCCCTGGTCGAGCGCGCCTGTCGGTACAAGCCGGTCGATCGCTTCGCCGACGCGCTGGCGATGCGGACCGCGCTGCGCGACGCGCGCAGGAACCCGTCGAGGCGCCCCTCCGCGGGCGCGCGCTGGCCCGTGCCCTTCGCGGTGGCCGCGACCCTCGCCGGTGTCGCCTTCGGTGCGACCCAGGTGGACTGGCCGCGCGTCGTCGAAGAGGCTCGCACGCGGGTCGAGGCTTCGCCCGCATTCGAAGCGCTCTCCTGGCGGGGCGAGGCGCCGGTCGCGGAAGGAGCGTTGGTCGCACTGCGCGAGGAACCGGTGGAGCCGGTGGCATCGTCCGAAACGATCGTCGGTGAGCAAGTGGCCAGCTTCCGCGTGCTCGACCGGGTCCCGCGGGCGCCCAACACGCCGATCGATCCGAGTGGGAGAACGCCACTCGCCGTCGAGCTCGGCGAAGCGCACGGCAATCTCCTCTACGGCTGGCGCGTCGATGGTCGGCCCGTCGACGCGGTCGGACCGAGCTACGTGCATCGCGGCACCCGGGATGCCTCCGTCGAGGTCACGATCACGAATGGGCGGGGCGAACAGCTCGTGGAGGCCTGGCAGCTCGTCGCCGCGAATCGACTGCCGCGCCTCGGTCTCGTGCCTTCCGTCGCTCGCTTGTCACTCGACATCGGCGATCGGCGGCGTTTCGCCGCACGCGCGAGTGATCCCGACGGCGATCCCGTTCGCGTCGAGTATTTGGTCGACGGTCGCGTCGTGGGCGAGGGCTCGAGCTTCGTGTTCATCGCCGATCGCCCGGGCGAGGTCCGCCTCGTCGCGCGGGCCTCGGATGGTCGCGGCGGCACGACCGAGGTGGAGCGCTTCGTTCGGGTGGCGGGCACTCTCGTCGGCGACGATCCGCTCGGATTCGACGAGTACCCGGCGGCGATGACGCCGGAAGCGGTCGAAGCCCTCGTCGAAGAAGATCGCTCAGGAGAAGCATTCGGTCCTGCGCCGCCTCCGCCGCCCGGCGGCTTCGGGCCCGGCCCCGGACCGGCCGGACCCGGGACACCGGGCGCGCCCGGTGGGTCGGGACCCGGCGGAATCGGACCGGGTGGACCGGGACCCGGCGGTGGAGGCGGCGGTGCCGGCCCCGGCGGTCCGCGGCCCGGCGGCGGCGGCCGAGGGCGACGTTAGTCGCGCCGCGTCCGACGGGTTCCTGGCTGGCCTATCCTCGTCGCCGAATGCGGGTGGGGTGGCGATGACGGAATCGGCGGGACGAAGTGCAGCGTCGCTTCTCGAAGAAGTCGCCGACGCATCGGCGGCCACGCTCGCGGCGCGCTCGCAGACGCTTCGGCTCGATCCCGATGCGCGGCTCTGGCTGTCGGTCGACGAGGCCGCGATCGATCGCTTGCGTGACCTCGTGCGGATCGCGGCGCAGACCGCTCCAGCGCAGGGGGAGCTGCTCCTGTCGGCGACCCGCGGTGGCGCGCGTGTCCAGGCCGTCGGGGAGGGCGAGCTGGTGCTGCGTTGGCAGCTCGCCGGTGTGTCCGTCCGGGCGGAGGCGACGGAGGGCGGATCCGTCGTGCCGCTGCGACCGCCCGCGCGGACCGCGGAAGAATTCTTCGCGTCGGCTGCGGCGCGTGCCCTCGCCGCTGCGTTCGAGGCCGTCGGCTCCGACCTCTCGTTCGAATCGATCGGCGAGGGCGACGAACTCCTCGCGCGTGTCCGCGTCCCGTCTGCCTGACGGCGGGCCCTCGCCACGCGGGATGCTGGGCTGACTCACGGTCGTCCGATCTTTTTCGCCGCACCCCGTACCCGAAACGTTCCGAACGGCGTAACACCTCCCAACGGACCGGGGCTTCGTCGCGCGCGCGGCGGGCCGGACCGGCAGGAGGAACGAGACATGGCCGCGCCCAGTGGAGCGCCGAGCGAATCGGATGGTGAGACGAATGCGGGCGCCGCCGAAGAGAGCACGTGGTCGATTGGTCGGACCGTGCTCGTCCTCGTCGCCCTCGCCGGGATCGTGTACCTCGGTCGCAGCGCCGGCGCCTACGTCCCGCGCTTCGCGGAATGGGTCGGGGGTCTCGGTTCACTCGGTCCGCTGGTCTTCATCGCGGGTTATGCGGCGGCAGTGATCGGCTTCGTTCCCGGATCGGTCCTGACCCTCGCCTCCGGTGCGATCTTCGGCCTCGGGGAAGGTACCGCCTACGTGTTCGTGGCCGCCGTGCTCGGATCGACCGGTGCCTTCCTGGTCGCGCGGCACGGCGCGCGCGCCGCGGTCGAGCGCAGGATCGAAGGCGACGCGCGCTTCGCTGCGATCGATCGGGCCGTCGGTCGGGAGGGACGCAAGATCGTGTTCCTGCTGCGCCTGTCACCGGTCTTCCCGTTCAATCTCTTGAACTACGCCCTCGGCCTGACCCAGGTCCGCCTCGTCGACTACGTCGTCGCGTCCCTGGGCATGCTTCCGGGCACGCTCCTCTACGTCTATACGGGCAAGCTGATCGGGGACGTCGCCGCGGTCGCTGGTGGGGTCGAGACCGAGGCCGGGGTAGGCGAGTGGGTCGTCCGCGGTGTCGGACTGGTCGCGACGGCGGTCGTCACCCTCTACATCACCCGGATCGCGCGGCGCGCGCTCGACGCGGCAACCGTGTCCGACGACTGAATCAGACCGAACCCGAAAGAGAGTCCATCGATGGCCCAGCCGATCCAGGTCCTTCCGAACGACGAGTGGAATACCCAACTCGTCGACAACGTGCACCCGCCGACCTGGCGGAACCCGACGCCTTCGGGTCGCTACAACCTCGTCGTCCTCGGCGCCGGGACCGGTGGACTGATCACCGCGCTCATCGCGTCGAGTCTCGGCGCGAAGGTCGCGCTCGTCGAACGGCATCTGATGGGGGGCGACTGTTTGAACGTCGGCTGCGTGCCCTCGAAGGCCGTGATCCGCGGCGCGCAAATCGTGCACGAGGCGCGCGAGGCGGCGCGCTTCGGTATGCCCGGGAGTGCAGCCGATGCTGGAGACTTCGGAGAAGTGATGCGCAGGATGCGCGAGATCCGCGCCCGCATCAGCCACGAGGACTCCGCAGAGCGTTATTCCGAAGAGTTCGGCATCGACATCTTCCTGGGGGACGCGAGTTTCGTCGGCGAGGGGCTCGTGGACGTGGGCGGTGAGATCCTCGAGTACAAGAAGGCCGTGATCGCGACCGGCGCGCGGGCCGTCGCGCCGCCGATTCCGGGCCTCGCCGAAGCGGGCTACCTCGACAACGAGACCGTCTTCTCGCTGACCGAACGACCGAAACGACTCGCCGTGATCGGAGCCGGCCCGATCGGGTGCGAGCTCGCACAATCCTTCCAGCGCCTCGGCTCGCAGGTCCACATCCTCGAACGGATGGATCAGATCCTGACCCGCGAAGATCCCGACGCCGCGCGGATCGTCCAGGACGTGATGGTGCGCGAGGGCGTCGAAATGATCTTCGGCTGCGGGATCGAGAAGGTGGAGCGGCGCGGCGACGAGCGCGTGCTGCACCTCACGTGTCCCGAGAAGGGCGAGCGCGAGCTTGTCGTCGACGAGATCCTGGTCGGAGCGGGCCGCGCCCCGAACGTCGAGGGAATGGGGCTCGAAGAGGTCGGGGTGCGATTCGATGCGAAGAAGGGTGTCGAGGTCGACGACCACTTGCGCACGGCGAACAATCGCATCTGGGCCGTCGGTGACGTCTGCATGCAGTGGAAGTTCACCCACGCGGCCGACGCCGCCGCCAAGATCGTCGTTCAGAACGCGCTCTTCGCGGTCGGGCCGATCGGCCGCAAGAAGCTGTCGGATCTCCTGATGCCCTGGTGCACCTACACCGAGCCGGAGATTGCGCACGTCGGTCTCTACGACCGGGACGCAAAGGAGAAGGGGCTCGAGATCGACACCTATCAGGTCGGGATCGACGAATCGAACCGCGCCGTGACCGACGGGCAGGAAGAGGGCCTCGTGAAGGTCCACGTCAAGAAGGGCACGGACGAAATCGTCGGCGCGACGGTCGTCGCGGCGCACGCGGGCGATCTGATCACCCAGCTCACGATCGCGATCCAGCAGGGCATGGGACTCGGGGCCTTCACGAACGTGATCTACCCCTATCCGACCCAGGGCGAGGCGATCAAGCGCGCGGCCGGGGCGTATACGCGCACGCGACTGACGCCCACGGTGAAGCGACTCTTCGAGGGCTTCCTCGCCTGGCAGCGCTAGCGCGGGGCGACCGGCCCACGGCGGGTGTTGGCTGCGGCCGCCGACATTCGGGATCATGGGCACCGCCCGTCGCAGCCCGGCGTCACGCGGCGCCGTCGGCGCGCCGCCCTTCGCCGCTCGCGCGGCGCGTCCATGGAGTCCCCGTTGTCCCGAAGTCTGCCCGCCGAACGCCCTCGATCCCACGCACGATGGATCGGCTGGATCCCCCTCGTACTCGTGCTCGGTTGCGGCGCCCCGGAACGATCGATCGTCTCCGAAGTGGTCTATGAGCCGCCGATGGAGCGCTCGGTCGTCGTCGAGACGGTCGTGGACCTGCCCTTCGAGTCGACCTGGAACCAGCTCGTCCGGCGGCTCTCCGAGAGTCCCTATCGCGTCGCGACGCTCGAGAAGGCGTCGCGCTTCGTGCGAGTCGACCTCGCGCGGTCGAGCGACCTCGCGGCTGCGGCGAACAAGCCGGCGCGCTTCGTCGACTGCGGGCGCACGATCCGCACCTTCCAGAACGGAGACGCGGACCCGAGTCGCTTCGAATACGCCGTGGCGGAGTCGAGCCGACACATCCAGGGCGATCCCGCCCCGGGCGGCTTCCGCGTGGGCGAAGTCGATCGGCGCGTGGACCTCGAGGCGAGCGCGACGATCTTCCTCCAGCCCGAGGGCGTGCGGCGCACGCGGGTGACGGTGAAGAGCCGCTACACGATCGAGATCGAGGTGAGTGGGCGGGCGACGATCCATCCCCTCGACGCGGACGAGCCGGTGGGCGCGCCGCGGAGCTTCGGGCCGCGAACGGAGTCGATCCGATTCACGACGTTCCAGCCCGGCCGGGACAAGCGGCAGGGCGGCCTCACCTGTCGCGCGACCGGAGACTTCGAACACGCGCTGGTCGCGCTCGCGAACCCGGCCGCCGCGATCTGAGCGTCGCCGCCTCCCGATGAACCTGGCCGCCTAGCGGTCGTCGTTCAGGGTCCAGTCGTAGTCGAGGTACTCGACGCGGGCACGCGCTCCCGCGCCGCGCAGCCACGCCGCATCGGTCTCGGACACGTGGCGGGCGATCGTCGCGAGCACGCCGCCCTGCGCTTCGAAGTCCGATTCGAACCAGTCGAAGATCTCGGACACGCGCACGACGTTTCGGCGGCGATCGAGCGCGACGCCCTTGTCCGGACTCGCGAGCCATCTCCGCATGGCGTCGTCGAGGTCCGCGTCGAGGCGCTCGGCGCGAAACGCGCGCCGGGCGAGGGGCGGGCACGAGGTCGAGGCGCAGACGATGGCCGCGTGGATCCGCGGCTCGCCGGTTTTGCGCAGGATCTCGTGCTCGATCTCGCCGAGGGAGACCGTGCGGCCCTCGATCGTCGCCACGTCCCGATCCCAGACGGGGAAGAAGAGCGAGCCGATGTCACGGATGCTCGCGACCGGATAGTGCTCGACGATCAGGTCGATCGTGAGCACGTTGTAGGCGTTGATCCAAAACGCGATCCGGGCTTGCCGATCGAGGCGACTCGGCCGGGCATCGCGAATCTGCTTCGACAACCGCTTCCAGTCGGCCGACCGCGCGATCGCCCGGTAGTCGACGCGGGTGCCGACGACGTCGTCGACGGCCCGCGTGTGGCGCTCGAGGAGGCGATCGTAGAGATCGAGATCGACGCCACCCGCGCGGTCCGGTATGGACTCCGCGTGCGCGAGGCCCGCGCCCAGGCTCGCGCAGGCGACGAGGGCAGCGAGGAGGTGGGATCGATTCGTTCGGCGGCGCATGGCGGCGGATTCCTCGGTGGGTTCGGGGGAGTCTACGTCCGCGACGCGGGGTTGGTTTCCGGGCAGGGCGCGCACGGTGGTGCATCGATCGGTTTCGCCTCCCTCGATTGGCGCGCCCCGGCCACGCGATAGACTCCGGCCGCCCGAAGGATGGAAGGAGCTTCTCTTGGTCGATCGGACGCGATCTTCGAACCCCGCGACTGCCCGCCGCGCCGCGGTCGTGGCCGCCGCGGTGGTCTGTGCCGGGCTCGGCTTCGGTTGCGGAGAGGACGGAGCGCCCGCGAGCGCGGGGACCGAACCGACGAACTCGGCCGCCGCGCCGAAGCCGCCCCCGCGTGCGCAGCCCTCGGAGCCGGTCGTGGACACTCGGACGCCGGAGCAGCTGGTCGCTGCCGGTCGCGCGACCTACGCGGCGAACTGCATCGCCTGCCACTCGATGAACCCTGCCGCCGATGGTGCCCTCGGCCCCTCGGTCGCGGGCGCTTCCCTCGAGCTGCTCGAGGCGCGTGTGATGCGCAGCGAATATCCCGAGGGCTATACGCCCAAGCGGCCGAGCCGGGTGATGGTGCCGCTTCCGCACCTCGAGGCGCGGCTCCCGGAGCTCGCGGCGTATCTCCAGTCGGTCGAGTAGGCGGGGATCCAGCGCCCGAACGACAACGGCCCGCGCGGAAGCGATCCCGCGTGGGCCGTTTCGGTTTCAGTGGCGCTTCGGACTAGCTGTTGAGGAGCAGCCCGACCAGGAAGAGCACCGCCCAGGTGGCGAGGCCGAAGTGGATCGTGCCCGAGACCGAGGTCAGGGGCTTCTGGGTCGTTGCGTTGCCCGCCAGGCCATTCGCCTCGACGGCGAGGATCACGGCGCCGGCCACGAGCCAGTAGGTCATCGTGTTGCCGGCGGCGAGGAAGCCACCGAGGTTGCCCAGGTTGCCCGCGCTGATCATGAAGAAGAGCATCGGGATCGAGAAGAGCGTGTTCGTGCGGCTCGCCATGCCGGCCTTGCCGCCGCGTGCCGCGGCTTCGGGGATCGGATCCCCGCCCCCGACGACCTGCTCCGCGTTCGCGATCACGACCTGTTGCGCGGGCCAGATCACGAACCAGACGTTGAACCACATGAGCGTGCCCATGATGCCGCCCGTCAGGATCGAGGTCATGTAGGCCGAGTCGAGCGGAACGCCGAGGTGTCCCCAGCGATAGAGGACGATCGTCCATCCCGACAGGAAGGTGAACATCGCGCCCCAGCGAAACCACAACAGCGCGTTCGGCACGAGGCCGCGTGTCATCGCGCTCTTCGCCGTGCCGCCCAGCTCCGAACCGAAGAACGGCGTCTGGATGAAGTTGAAGTAGTAGAGGACGCCGATCCACGTCACACCGGCGAACACGTGCATCCAGCGCAGCAGGACCTCGATCCCACCTCCGGTCGTGAAGAGCTCCATGGGCGATTTCCTTTCGTCTGCTCCGGCAGGGCGCCGGGCAGGGTCGACGATTCGTACGGATCCTGATTCTATCCGGCCGTAGAGCGGAATCTAGGGGATTTTCGGGATCCTTAACGCGAAAGCTGCGAGCGGCGCAGGCCTACTAGAACGACGTTTGGTGGGGAAACCGACCCGGCTTGGTGCGGCTTCCGTGTCGGGCAGGCGATTTGCCACGATCGTCTATTCTCCTGCGCTCGTCGGGGACCCTCCGACGCGCGCCCCCCGCACACTCGACGAGCAAGACACACGGCGGACGAGAGTCCGACCGGCGCAGAGGTGGGAACGTTGGATCGACGGAAGATCCTGGTCACGAGCGCGCTGCCCTACGTCAATGCAGGCATCCATCTCGGCTACATGGTCGAGGCGCTGCAGACGGATTTCTGGGTCCGCTTCCAGCGCTCGCGCGGGCACGAGGTCCGCTATTTCTGCGGCGACGACACCCACGGTGCCGCGACGATGTTGCGCGCCGAGCGCGAAGGGCGGGCGCCCGAGGCGTTGCTCGACGAAATGAAGGCCGAGCACGTCGCGGACCTGAACGCCTTCGGCGTCGTCCATGACCACTACAGCTCGACGCACACCCCTGCGAACGAAGCCCTCGTCGGCGAGGTCTGGATCGCGCTGCGCGCCGCGGACTGCGTCGAGGAGCGCGAAGTCACCCAGCTCTACGATCCCGAGGCCGGCCTTTTCCTCGCCGACCGGTTCGTGTTGGGCGGATGCCCTCGCTGCAAGGCGCCGGACCAGTACGGGGACAACTGCGCCGAGTGCGGGGCGACCTACGAACCCTCCGAATTGATCGGCCCGAAGAGCGCGATCTCGGGCGCCACGCCGGAAGAACGGTCGCACGCGCATCTCTTCGTGCGCCTCGAGCCCTTCCACGAGTTCCTCGAGGCGTGGACCCAGGCACCGGGCCGCATGCCGCAGGAGACCGCCAACTGGCTGTCGGGCACGTTCCTCTCGGACGCGCTGCGTGATTGGGACATCTCGCGTCCGGCGCCCTATTTCGGGTTCGAGATCCCGGATGCACCGGGCAACTACTTCTACGTCTGGCTCGATGCGCCGATCGGATACATCGCCGCGACGAAGGAATGGTGCGACGAGCAGGGGGAGTCCCTCGACGACTGGTGGCGCAACCCCGAGTGCGAGATCCACCACTTCATCGGCAAGGACATCGCGTATTTCCACACGCTCTTCTGGCCCGCGATGTTGACGACGGCGGGCTTCGAGCTGCCGACTTCCGTGCATGTCCACGGGTTCCTGACCGTGAACGGCGAGAAGATGTCGAAGCGAACCGGGACGGCGGTCCTCGCGCGCACCTATCTCGACCATCTCTCGCCCGAGTATCTCCGGTACTACTACGCGAGCAAGCTGGGGACGAAGGTCGACGACATCGACCTCAACCTCGAGGAGTTCGTCCAGAAGGTGAACGCGGACCTCGTCGGCAAGGTCGTGAACCTCGCCAGCCGGACCGCCCGCTTCGTGAAGGGCGAGGCGCTTCCGACGTATCCGCGAGAGCGCGACGGCGGGCTCTTCGCGGCGGGGGCGGCAGCCGGCGAGGAGATCGCCGCGGCGTTCGAAGCGCGCGACACGAACAAGGCGATGCGCCTCGTCATGGCCCTGGCGGATCGGGCGAACGAGTTCGTCGAGGCGCAAGCGCCGTGGGCCCTCAAGAAGGACGAGTCGAAGCGTGCGGAGCTCGTCGAGGTCTGCGCGATCGCGCTCAACTTGTTCCGACAGATCACGGTGTACCTGGCGCCGGTCCTGCCGCGTTTCGCCGAGGAGTCGTCGAAGCTGCTCGGGATCGAGGGCGTGACCCGTTGGGACGACGCTGCGCAGCCCGTCGAGGGCAACGTCGTGGGCAAGTTCAAGCACCTGATGGCGCGGGCCGAGGGCGAGAAGATCGAGGCGATGCTCGAGGCGAGCCGCGCGGGCTGGGAGGCCTCGGAGTCCGAGGCGGCCGCGGCGGCGGGCGGAGGAGAAGCATTGGACGGAGAGCCGCTCGAGTCGGAGATCACGATCGACGACTTCACGAAGGTCGACCTCCGGGTCGCGGAGATCGTCGAGGCGAAATCGGTGCCCAAGGCGAACAAGCTGCTCGAGCTGACGCTCTCGCTCGGCGGCGACGAGCGCCGGACCGTCTTCGCCGGGATCAAGAAGGCCTACGAGCCCGAGGACCTGGTCGGCCGCCTGACCGTCGTCGTCGCGAACCTCGCGCCGCGGAAGATGAAGTTCGGGCTCAGCGAGGGGATGGTGTTGGCCGCCGGGCCGGGCGACTCGGATCTCTTCATTCTCTCGCCGGATTCCGGCGCGACTCCGGGGCAGCGGATCCGATAGGCCAGTCGGGCTACCCTGCCGCCGCGCGCGCCCAGGGAGCCCCAGCACGATGGCCGAATTCTTCGATGCCCTGTCCGACGATCACCAGCGCTTCATCGAGCGCCAGCACGTCTTCTTCGTCGCGACTGCGGCCGCGGACGGCCGGGTGAACCTTTCGCCGAAGGGCGGGCCCTCGGTCGTCCCCCTCGATCCGAATCGGCTCCTCTGGCTGAACCTCACGGGCAGCGGGAACGAGACCGCCGCCCACATCCTCGAACGGAACCGCATCACCCTGATGTGGACCGCCTTCGAAGGCCCGCCGCTCATCCTGCGCGTCTACGGTCAGGCCCGCGCGGTCCACCCGGACGATCCGGAGTGGGACGAATGCGTCGCGCGGATCCCGGCGTCGATCGGCGCGCGCCAGTACTTCGAGATCGCGGTCGAGTCGGTCCAGACGAGCTGCGGCTATCAGGTGCCCTTGATGGACTTCCGTGAAGACCGGAAGGCGCTGGATAAGTGGGCGGAGAAGAAGGGCGAGGACGGGATCCGGACCTACTGGACCGAGAAGAACGCGGTCAGCATCGACGGGTTGCCGACCCGACGCGAAGGGTAGGGCGGGGATCCTCGCGCGGCTTCGACGGGGATGGTCGCGCGCGCGCCGAATGCCGGGCCCCCAGCTCTCCCGGTCGATCGTGCCTCAGTCGCGGTCGGTGCCGACGGCTGCAAGCGCGGAGGCGATCTCTTCCTGCGCATCGAGCATGCTCTTGCGAAGCGCAGCGAACTGCCAGGAGAAGAGCGAATCGCGGTCCACGCCGGAGTCGGCCGGCGTTCGGTAGATGTTCAAGCTGAACGCACCACCCCTGCCGTAGATCATCGCCGACGACGTGTAGAGCGAGTAGTAGCGTTGGACGGAATCCTTGACGCGCTTCTGCCAGACGATTCGACCGGTCTGCTGGTCTGTCAGCACCAGATCGAGGTCCACTTCGCCGGTTGCCTTGCTCATCGGAACGGGAAGGAGCCAGAGCAGGACGCCTGCCATTCCGAGCCCGAAGGACGTCGAGGTATTCCGAAGCTCTGACGCATGGAGCGTACCGGTCAACACGTAGCGGTGGTTGTTCGCATCGCTTGCGGTGGACCCGGGGCCGAGAAAGTCGACGGATTCGAAGAGCCCGGACGCGCGGAGATCGTTCGCGACGGCTTCCGAGAAGCTATTCGGGTAGTAGTAGGACTCGAACGCGGGCGCCACGTTCTGTCTGGCACCCGCCGTTATGCCACTCCCGGATCTCGCGATCGCGTCACTCTGGATCTTGATGCTCTCGTCGAGTCGCTCGAAGGGCATCGAGACATACGGAACCAGCGGGATGTACGTGAGAAACAGTCGGCCAGAGCTCGAGTAGTATCGCTCGCTGCGCGCCTCTTCGAAGGGCAGGACGGCGAGGCGTCCATCCACCGGCGCGGACCGCATCGGCGTCGAGGTCAGCTCATAGCCCGTGGTGAACGTCGGGGTGATCTGACAGCCGGCCGTTGCGAGCGAAAAGACGAGGGCGAGTCGCAGGATGAGTCGGGGAAGAGTCAAGGGAGTCTCCTTCGATCGTGGTCGACCGCTCGAGCGTTCGACGAGAAGCGGCGCCCGCCGTCTAACCTAACACCGGAGAACATGGGCATCCAGTTGGAGCCGCGGGCACGAGTCGTTCGATCGACCGGGCCTGGCTCCGGAGAATTTCTACCGCCGCAGCCCCAGGCTCAAGACCCGCTGGATCAGGTTCTCGTACGAGATCCCGGCCTTCGCCGCCGCGCTCGCCAGCTCTTCGTAGTTCGCGAGCTCCGGATTCGGATTCGCTTCGAGGAAGTAGAGCTTGCCGTCCTCGGAGAGCCGGTAGTCGATGCGCGCGTAGCCCTCGAGCGAGAGCATTCGATAGATGCGCTTGCTCACGCGCTCGAGGGCGTTCGCGACGCCTTCGGGCAGCTTCTTGGCGCCCTGGATCCGGACGCCGTGCTTCTTCTGGTAGTGCACGTTGTGCTTCAGGCTCTCGGTCGCGATCAGGTCCTCGCCCGGCTCGAGCTCGTCGACGATCAGCTCGCGGGCGGGGAGCGCCACGAGGCGTTCGTTGCCGAGGACGCCGACGTAGATCTCGCGGCCGGGGACGAACTGCTCGACGATGGCGTCGGTGCCGATCCGTTCGTGCATGAAGCGCACGCGGGTCTCGAGGGCTTCGTCGTCGCGGACGATCGAGGCCTTCGAGATGCCCATGGAGGCTTCCTCGACGAGGGACTTCACGATCAGCGGGAACTCCATCCGCTTCGGGCGGCGGACGCGGCGATTGCGCCGAACCGTGAAGAAGCGGGGCACAGTGATCCGGTGGTACATGGCGACCTTCTTCGAGAGCGCCTTGTCGCGGGCGAGGACCAGGCCGCGGGGGTTGTTGCCGGTGTACGGCACCCGGAGCAGCTCGAGGAAGGCGACGACGTGTTGATCGTAGATCGCCTCGCCCTGGAACTCGTCGAGCAGGTTGAAGACGATGTCGGGTTCCCACTCGTCGACGGCGTGGCGGATCGGAAGCACGGCGTCGCGGACGCCGAGCTTGCGGGTCTCGTGCCCGAGCTTCTCGAGGGCGTGGAGGATGTCGCTCTCGGTCTTGATGCGATGGAAGTCCGACTCGGAGAGTGACGAGACGTCGTCGGGGGGCACGAGATCCTCGTGCATCAACGCGAGGACGCGAAGCTTCTTGCGACGGGTCTTCTTTCGGCGATCGGGCCCCTTGTGGTCCTTCTTCTCTTCGTTCTTCTGGTCCGTCTTCCGATCCGTCATAGGGCGTGCCAATCCCGTCCGCGGTAGAGGAACTCGACGCTGCGTGCAGCGAGGAGGATGGAGAAGTCGGTGACGAGTTGCCGCTTCGGGCCGACCGCACGAAGTTTGAGCTCGCGGGAGCGCGCGATCATCTCGCCGAGCACGACGTCGAGGGCGAGCTCGTTCTTGCCGGTCGAGCGCGCGACGTTCTGGCGAATCTCGGTGCGATGGCTGCGCAGGAAGGCTGCGGCGGCCGGGGAGCGGGCGGTGCTCTCCTCGATCGGGGTGAAGAGTCGGAGGAGGTCGGCGTCGTAGGCGCGCGTCGCCAGCACCCGGTAGCGCTCCCGCTTGGCGCGGTAGTGGTCACCGAGGGTCGTCTTGATCCGGTGGACCGGATCGGGCTTCGCCTTCGAGCGCACCGGCGGCTTTTCCCCGGCGATCTCGTGCATCAGCTGGTCGACGTAGCGGAGCTTTCGCAGCGCCGGCCAGCCCATGTACTTGCGCCGCCAGCGCGAGCCCGGGGTCAGCCAGACCGCGAAGGTCTCCGCGAAGTCCTCGTCCGGATGGCTCTGCGCATACCAGTCCGGGAGGTGGATGACATAGCGGCGGCTGCCGGGATTCGGGCGGTAGTAGTCGGGGTAGGGCTCGGTCGACGAGCCGAAGAGCTCGCGCCATTGCTTCCGTCGGTGGAGTCGGAATGCGTGTTGGATCGCGTGACCGGCTTCGTGCCGAAGCAGGCGGAGGCACTCGGCGTTGGTGCCGCCTTCGACCTCGAGGATCTGCGCGCGCTCGAGCCGCTTGAGTCGCGGGTGGGCCAGGTAGAAGGGCAGGGCGATCCCGGGCACGCCCTCCGGCGAGAACCACTCCTCCGAGAGCCAGCAGTGGGGCCGCACGCGGAGATTCCGCGCTTCGAGCTCCCTGTAGAGGCGATCGATCGGCGCCTCGAGCCCGCTGCCTTCGAGGCTGAGCCCGAGGTCACAGAGGCGCCACTCCAGGAGATCCTGATTCGAAAGCTTCTCCCAGGCGGGCGGGCGGGGCATGGCGGAAGTCTATCCCAGCGCCCGCGCAGGGCGGCGGGATCCGACGCCGAAATTCCGCCATCGCGACCCCGCCGCGCGCGGTAGGCTATGAGCTTCTCGAACGTCCTGAACTCCGGAGACCCCCGTGAAGATCTCGATCGGCTGCCCCCCCGGCCCCCAGTCCGTCGCCCTCGCGAAGCGCGCCGAGGCCCTCGGCTTCGACCGCATCTGGCTCTACGACTCCGCCGCGATCTACGAAGACATCTGGATCCACCTCGCGCGGATCGGCGAGGCGACCGAGCGCATCGGCCTCGGGACCGCGGTGCTCGTCCCGAATCTTCGCCACCCGATGACGACCGCTTCGGCGATGGCGACGGTCGATCGCCTCGCGCCGGGACGTCTCGCTTGCGCGGTCGGGACCGGATACACCGCGCGCCTCGTCCTCGGGCAGGGCGCCCTGTCCTGGTCGACGACGCGCACGTGGATCGAGCAGGTGAAGGGGCTCCTCGCCGGCGAGGTCGTCGAGATCGACGGCAAGGCCTGTCAGATGATCCATCGTCCGGAGCTCGCGAAGGCGAGGCCGATCGAAGTGCCGATCCTGATCTCGGCCTTCGGGCCGAAGGGACAGGCGATCGCGCAGGAGATCGCCGACGGTTGGATGGGCATGTCTCCGCCGCGCTACGAGGTCGACTGGTCGGTGCAGATGGTGAACGGAACGGTCCTCGCGCCCGGCGAATCCCCCTCGGCGCAGCGGGTGCTCGACGAGGCGGGCCCCTGGCTCGTCGGCGCCTATCACATGGGCTGGGAGACGAGCCCGGGCGGGCTGTCCGACATGCCCGGCGGCGCCGACTGGCTCGCGCAGATCGAGAGCGAGCGCTCCGAGGCCGAGCGCCATCTCGCCGTCCACAGCGGCCACTGTACCCACCTGAACGCCGCCGACCGGAAGGCGATCGCGGCGTACGGCGATGCCGTGCCGTGGTGGGGCTGGGTCGGCGAGGCGGAGGACGTGCGCAAGCGCGCCGAAGAGAGCGCCGCCGCGGGCACGACCGAGATCCTCTACACGCCGGCCGGTGACGACCTGCTCGGTCAGGCCGAGACCTTCTACCGCGCCGTCGAGTCCGTCCAGGGTTAGGCACGCGAGACCAGCGAGGGAAGACACATGCTGACCAAATTCGACGACTACCCGATCCACCAGACCTCCGAGCCGCTCGCCATCGTGGCGACGACCGACCGCCACGCCTACGACCGCTACTGGTTCAACGGCTACCAGGACGACGGCGAGTTCTACTTCGGGATCGGCGCCGCGGTCTACCCGAATCTCGGCATTGTCGACTGCGGCCTGTCGATCGTGCACGACGGCGAGCAGAACTCCTTCCACGGCTCCCGCCGCGCCGGGAACGAACGCAGCGAGATCGAGGTCGGTCCCTTCAAGATCGACATCATCGAGCCGATGATGAGCCTGCGGGTGACCCTCGACGACAACGAGAGCGGCGTCTCCGCGGACCTGCTCTGGATCCCGCGGACCGCGAGCTTCGCCGAGGATCACCAGCGCTCGAAGCGCACGCCCCACGGAGCGAGCCGCCACATGGAGGCCACGCGCTTCAATCAGTTCGGCAACTGGCAGGGCGAGATCCGCTACAAGGACAAGACCGTCACGATCGATCCGAAGCGCGTCTTCGGGACGAAGGATCGGTCCTGGGGCGTTCGCCCGGTCGGCGATCCGGCGCCCCCCGGCGCGCCCGCCACCGAGCACCCGGGGATCAACTTCCTGTGGTTCCCGATCCACTGGGACGATCGCTGCACCCATGCCGGTATGTTCGAGAATCAGTACGGCGTGACCTGGCATTGGGACGGCATGATCATGCCGACCTACGGCTCACCGGATCAGATCCCCGGCGTCGAGGACCCCGCAATGGAGCCCCTCGCGGGCGTCGATCACCAGATCTACGAGTTCTTCCCAGGCACCCGCCGCGCGCGACGCGCGCAGGTGTCCCTCAAGCACCTCGACGGGAAGACGACCGAGATCGAGCTCGAGAGCCTGCTCGTCTACCGCATGAAGGGGATCGGGTATACGCACCCCGAGTGGGGACACGGGCGCTGGAAGGGCGAGCTCGCGGTCGGGGGCAGCTCCTGGACGATCGACGAGTGCGACAACATGGACGTGACGAACCAGCACATTCAGTCGGTGATGCGCGCGACCTGCGGCGACCAGCAGGGCATCGGCGTGATGGAGCAGATCCACATGGGGCCGAGCACGCGCTACGGCTTCAAGGAGTTCCTCGACCCGGCCACTTGAGCGCGGAAGCCTCGCGCCGGAATCTGGAGGCACCCATGGCCGAGATCTCGATGCGGCGGCAGCACCGGTTCGACGACCCGATCGACGTTCGCTCGCGGATCGAGGGTCTGGCCGAGAAGGTGGCGGAACGCCTTGGCGGCGCATGGCGCTGGGAGGGGGACGCGGCGGTGTGCGAGGCCCGCGGCGCGGAGGCTCGCGTCGGCTACGACGACGAGGAGATCTCGATCGAAGTGACGCTCCCCCTCACGCTGCGTCCGCTCAGCGGAAAGCTCGAGAGCAAGATCGACGAGTACTTCGAGCGATATTTCGATCGTGGGTGAGCGACCCGAGGTGCCGGCCGGCCAGAGCTGGTCGGCGGGGATCGTCCACCACGGGGCCCTCGACGACCTCGAAGCATGTCTGCGTTCGATCGCGGTGCAGACCCGACCGCCGCGAGCAGTCGCCGTCTGGGACACGGGCGTCGACCCCGAAGCGCTCGCGCGTCTCGCCGTGCGCCACCCCGAGGTCCGCTTCGAAGGGGGCACGAACGAGGGGTACGCGGGCGGCGCGAATCGCGTGATTGCGTCGTTGACCGGCGGCTCGACCCCGCCGGACTTCGTACTCCTCCTGAATCCGGACGTGATCCTCGACGCCGATTTCGCCGAGCGATTGCTCGAGGAGATCGCACGTCGCCCCGCGGTGGCGGTCGCATCCGGCAAGCTCCTCCGGCCCGATCGGCGCACCCTCGACAGCGCCGGCATCGTCTTTCCCCGGCACCGGCGTCCGCGGGATCGCGGAAGCGAGGCGATCGACGAGGGGCAGTACGACGCGGCGGTCGACGTGGACGCAGCGAGCGGGGCGGCGATGATGCTGCGATGTGCCGCGCTCGCGGATCTCGCGATCGAAGGGGAGCTCTTCGACGAATCCTTCTTCGCGTATCACGAGGACACCGACCTCTCGTGGCGGGCGCGTCGCTTCGGTCATCGCGTCCGCTACGTGCCGACGGCAGTGGCCGTGCACGCGCGGGGTTGGCGGAAGGACGATCGAGGTAGAGTGCCCGTTCACGTCCGGCGGCACTCGTTCAAGAACCACTATCTCCAGCTCGTGAAGAACGAGACGCGCGCGGACTTCCTTCGGAATGCGCCGGCGATCCTCGCATGGGAAATCCTGCGACTCGGATTCACCCTGCTGCGCGATCCGCGCCTTCTTCCGGCGTACGCCGAGGCGGCACGTCTCCTGCCGGAGGCGTGGCGCAAACGCCGCGTGATCGCGGAGCGCGCCCGTCTCTCGCCGGAAGAGCGCGTCGTCCACGTGAGTGCGGAACGTGCTTGCGAAGCGCCCGAGGGTCGCTGAATCTCTGCGCCATCGCGACCGCGCGCGAGGCGCGCGAGCGAGAGGGGGGTGCGCCGTGCCGATGAAGGTGGAGGTCACGCCGACGGAGATCGAGGCGGTCCTCGAGGTCCGGACGGGACGTGTCGACGACGAGCGGGGCTACTTCGCCGAGAGCTGGTCGCAGGAGATGTGGCGACAGGCGGGCTTCGAGACCGACTTCGTCCAGGACAACCTCAGCCAGTCGTGTAGAGGAACCCTGCGCGGGATGCACTTCCAGATCGCGCCGAACGCGATGGGCAAGCTCGTTCGCTGCATCCGGGGCAGCGTCTTCGACGTCGCCGTGGACCTGCGCGCGGGCTCCTCGACCTACGGGCGATGGGTGGGCCGGGAGCTGACCGGCGACAACAACCTGTCACTCTGGGTGCCCGTCGGCTTCGCGCACGGCTTCCTGGCCCTCGAGGACGAAACCCTCGTCCACTACAAGTGCACGTCGATGCACGCGCCGGAGTCCGAGAAGGCGCTCCACTACGCGGATCCCGAGGTGGGGATCGAGTGGCCGGTCGAGCCGTCGGTGGTGACGCCGAAGGATGCAGAGGCGCCGGCGCTCGCGGGGGTCGAGGCGGTCTTCGACTAGTCCGACCGATCCCGTGGCCCGTCCTCTCGCTCGATCGTCGCCTCGATCGGCAGTCGCGCCGTTCCCTGGAATCTGGGCGGCCCGTCGGGCAGGACGCTGAACGTGGAGACGTTGTCCCACCAGTCGTAGCTGTTTTCGACGTGGACGCGCCCTGCGTGGAGGGCGGCGGTCACGCTGTAGTCGCCGGGGCCGAGTTCGGCGACGAAACGGAAGCGGGCGGTGAAGGTCGATCCGGCCTCGATCGGGGGCGACTCGACGCCGAGCAGGTAGGTGTTCGTGCCGAAGACCTCGTTCCCGAGACGATCGCGGAGCGAGATGCCGACGGTCAGGTCGTCGAGAGGGGCGTGGGCCCGCGCGAGGATGGCCAGGTCGACGGTCTCGCCGACGACGACCTGATCGCGTGGCTGGCCCTCGCACGACAGAACGAGATCTTCGATCGTGGCTTCCCGGTTCCCGCTCCGGGTCGAGGTCGTGCCGCTCCGGCCGATGCTTCGCTGGTCGATGTTCTCGCCGTCGGTCCGCCGCGCGAGCCAGGCGTTGTAATACTCGAGCACCTCGCGCGGGCGGCCGTCGCGAATCACGAGTCCGCCATCGAGCAGCAGCGCGCGGTCGCAGAGCGTCGTGATCGCGCTCGGGTCGTGAGAGACGAGGATGAGGGTGGTCCCGGCTGCATGGAAGCGCCGGATCCGATGGATGCACTTCTGCTGGAAATACGCGTCGCCGACCGAGAGCGCTTCGTCGATCAAGAGGATGTCTGGTCGTTCGACGGTCGCGAGGGCGAAGGCGAGCCGCAGGCGCATTCCGCTCGAGTACGTCCGCACCGGATCCCCGAGCACGTCGTCGAGCTCCGCGAAGGCGAGGACTTCGTCGAGCGAGGCGTCGACCTCGCGACGGGAGAGGCCGAGCAGGGCCCCGCTGGCGATCAGATTGTCGTAGCCCGTGAGGTCGTCGCGGAAACCGAGGCCGAGGTCGAGGCCGACGGCGCGCCCTTCGATCTCGACGTCGCCGGCGGTGGGTTCGATCGTGCCCTTCAACACCCCGAGCAGGGTGCTCTTGCCGGCGCCGTTCGCTCCCACCAACCCCACCGCTTCGCCGGGGCGGACCTCGAAGCTGACGCCGCGCAGTGCGTGCTTTTCCCGCGCGCGATGCGCGCGTCCGAGGGAGAGCCAATCGACGAGTCGCGCGCCGGGCCGTCGATAGCTCCGGTAGGTCTTCTCGATTCCCGTCGCGCGGAGGCCGCCCATCAGAGCTCGTCCACGAGGTCGGCGCCGAGCGCGCGGAAGAGTGCCCAGGAACCGGCGAGAACACCGACCGCGAGCGCGGCGGGCGGCCCGAGTTCGCCGAAGGACGCAACCGCACCGTCGAGCACGGCGCCCTGATAGGCGCCGACGATCGGCGTGAGAGGATTCCGTTCGATCCACGACCGCGCGGGTTCGGGCACGATCGACAGGGGATAGACGATCGGGGTGAGCCAGAACCAGAACTGGAGGAAGATGTTCGTCGTGTAGCCGACGTCGCGGAAGAAGACGTGGAGGGTGCCGACGGTGATCGCGAGTCCGAGCGCCAGGCCGATCTGGATCGCGAGCACCGGCACCACGGAGAGGAGCGCGATTCCGTCGAAGCGCCCGAGGGCGAGGAGCACGCACGCGAAGATCGCGACGCTGATCGCGAACTGGATTCCGGTTACGAGGAGGAGCGAGATCGGCAGCGCGCTGCGGGGAAAGCGGACGCTCTTGAGGAGCGTCGCGTGGGACAGGAAGAGATCGAGTCCACGCGTCACGATCTGCGTGAAGAGCGTCCACGTCAGCAGCCCCGCGCAGACGTAGAGCCCGTACGCGAGAGGAGCGTCGTCGGAGGGCAGGCGTGCGGCGAGTACGGCGCCGAAGATCAGCGTGTAGATCGCGATCTGGATCGCCGGTTCGACGACGAGCCACCCGAGTCCCCATGACGCTCGCACGGAGCGCAGCTGGAACTCCTGGCGAACGAGGCTCGCGATCAGCGTTCGATGGGCGTAGAGACTGCGGAGCATGGTGGGCTCGTGCCGTGGTTCATTCGAGCGCTCTCACTCCTCGGCGTCGTCGTCGAGATAGCCGAGCGCGCGCAGCTGTTCCCGGGTCTTGGCGTCGAGCCGCCGTTCGTCGTTCGCGAGGCCGCTCCGGACGGGGCGCGCGAGCGCGAGCGCTGCTTCGCGGTGTCGTGCGAGGTCATGCACGACCTCCGGGGCGTGCGCCGCCACGTCGGTGGTCTCGCCGGGATCGTCGGCCAGGTCGTAGAGCACCGATCCGATCAGCTTGTGGCTCGACGAACGGACGCTGATCAGTTGGGGGAGCAGCTCCGGATGATCGCGCGCGGCGATCGCGATCGCTTCCGCTGGGCGCGTCGTCGGTTTCTCGCCGCGCGCGAAGGGAAGCAGCGATCGACCACGAAAGCCTCGAGGGCGCTGGATCGAGACCGCGTCGAGCAGCGTCGGCGCGATGTCGATCGAGCGGACGGTCTCGGCGACGCGGCGACCCGCGCCGTGGTCTCCGGGGAGGCGGAGGATCAGTGGGACATGGAGGAGTTCGTCGAAGAGCGTGTGGGAGTGCCATCCGACCCAGCCGTGCTCGCCGAATTCCTCTCCGTGATCGGAGGTGATGGCGAAGACCGTGCGATCGAGTCGTCCGCGTTTCGCGATGCACTCGACGAGCCGACCGATCGACTCGTCGACGGAACGGAGCTCCGCGTCGTAGGTGGCGACGATGTGCGCGAGATCGCGCGCATCGACCTCGAGCCGCTCCCCGCTGCCGGGATTGATCGCGCGAAGGTGCTCCTCGATCTCGATGTGGGCGGGCAGCGGCCCGTCGTAGCCCTCGTCGAAGAGCGCGAGCAGATCGGGTCTCGGGCGGTAGGGGTGGTGGATCTCGTAGGTATGGAGGAAGACGAACGCGGGCTGGTCGGATTCGGCGAGCCACGCGCAGCCGCGGGCGACGATCGGCGCGAAGGCCTCGCCGAGATTCTCCCACGCTTCGAAGCCGCGATCGATCGACAAGTCGTCGGTCAGCTGGCCTCCGGAGTGGAAGGCAGCGGTCCGATATCCCGCGTCCACGAAGATCTCCGCGACGGAGGGCAGATCGTCCGGCAGCGGGCTCTCCGTCGAGACCATGACGCGGTGCTCGATCGGAAGGGTAGAAGTGAAGATCGAGACGTGGGAAGGAAGGGTCGAGGGCGCGTGGGCCATCGCGCGCTCGAAGACGACCCCTCGCTCGGCCAGCTGGTCGAGATGGGGCGAGGTAGGACGCGGATAGCCGTAGCTGCCGAGGTGGTCCGCGCGCAGTGTGTCGATCGAGACGAGGACGACGTCGAGGTCTGCGGCCGGCGGGGCCACGACGTCGGCGGGGCCGCCGTCGATCGCGTTCGGCGCGGCGTGCGGCGTGTCTTCCGAGCACGACGCGAGGAGGCCGGCGGCGAGCATCGCCGCAGCGAAGCATTTGGCCCGACCCATGTCCGACGTCACGGCGTCCGTTCTCCTCGACGCCGGGGACGCGACGTCATCTCATCTCTCGCGAAGGGGCGGGAGCGACTATACCCCTGCCGACTTCGGACACGAAGCGTTCGAGTCGCTGGTTGGCTTCGACCGGTCCGCGGATTCCGGGGGGAATCGTGGTTTCGAAGCGGAAGGCGGTGATCCCATGCGGACTGCGCCACGGACTCCGGTCGAGCCCCGAGAGCGCACGCAGTGTCTCTTCGCTCACCCCGCGCGAGCCGATGAATCCACTCCAGACGAGGCGTCGCTCGCCGTTCCCCTCGTTGATCGTGGTGGTCACCGTCCGGTCGAGGGGTTCGACGAATCGGGTGCCCTGCTCGACCACGTCGAAGTGGGAGGACGCGCGGCGCCAGCGGGGAGACCAGACGCTCGTCCGGCGCTGGATTCGATCGTGGTGGGCGATCAGGACCCGCACGCTCGGGCTGGCTTCGACCTCGCCTTCGTAGTACTCGCGCTCGAGGATCTGGCTGAAGCCGATCGACCCGAGGAAGTCCTCGTCGAGATAGCGTCGGCGGGCCGACCAATCGCCCGCCCGCGTCGGCAGCGCGACCTTCGACGCCTCCGCCGACGAAGACGCGGGCCCCGACCATTCGGGGACGACTACCGGCGCGAGGGCGAGGGCGATCGTCGCCGCGATCGCGGCGCGCACACGCGACCCACGAGGTGGCGCGCCGCGGGGCAGCGTGTGTCCGGGTTCGCTCGCGGCGGGCGACTGGCCGCGTCGCTCGGTGAGCTCGTTCACCAGGTGGAGCGCGATCACGCCGGCGACGATCGCGACGAGTCCCTGGGTCTTGTGGTCCTCGGCAATCGCGCCGTCGACGAAGAGCACGATCACGGCGATCCGAACGGCATTCAGGACGAGCGCGATCGGCACGGCGGCCAGGCACAGCGCGACCCGCCGCTTCGGGGAAAGCGAAAGCAGCTCGCCGTACGCGAGGGCGGCGAGCTGCATCGTCCACAGGCTACGCGTGCCGCTGCAGCTCTCGATCACCCGGAAGTGATGGCTGCCGTGGAGGATGAAGTCGCCGATGTTCGAGACTTCCGGGAGCACCGGCAGCAAGAGGAGGGTCGCGCCATCCCGCGCGAGGATCTGGAGGGCCGGAATCAGGGCGTTCATCATGGCTGCCGGCAGCGGCCACGCGAGGGCCAGGAGCGGCAGAGTCGGACCGGTCGCGCGCAACAGCGGCCCGCCGCCGAGCCAGAGTGCGAGTCCCGCGCCGGTCGCCAGGACGCTCAGGACGTCGAGGTCCGGGGCGCCGGTGAAGTGGGACCAGGCGTGGAGGCCGATGCCGAGGCCGAGCAGGAGCCCCCCTTCGACCGGGCGGGAGGCCTCTTCCGCGCAGGCCCGGGCGAGCCGGCGCCGGCGCAGGGCGAGAAAGGCGATCGCCAAGAGCGCATTCAGCCAGGGCGTCGTCGGGTAGGGGTTGAAGAAGAACGCTTCGTCGAATTCGTGGGGCGGTTCGAGCGCGCCGCCGAACGTCGGCGCGTACGCCGCGACGAGCATCGCCGCCGCGACGAGAGTGGCGAGCATCCGCGCTGTGGCCCGGTCGGGCACGACTCGATCCTCGCATTCGAAGGGGATGACGTCGTCGCGGCGCGCACCAGGAAGCGATGACGTGCGGGCGCCGATTCGCGACGGGGCGCGCGACTCTAGCCCGGATTATTCACGAAGGCCTAACGAAAGAAGGCCCCTGAGTTGCTAGAAACAGGTTATCGAGACCGTTTCCGCGCAATCCAGAGGCCTTCTGCATGTCTGAGTCTACAACACAGTCTGTTGTCTTTCCCGACCTGATTTCGAAGCCCGTGGTGGCGGTGTCCGACCAGGCCCACAGCAGCTCGGACGGGGGCGCTCTTCCGCTGAAGGGCGTGGACCAGCAGTTGGGGCTGAGCGAGAAGCTGGCTTCGTGTCTTCGGGACGGCCGCGAGCCGGGCAAGGTGCGGCACGAGATCGCCGAACTCTTCCGGCAGCGGATGTTCGCCATCGCCCTGGGACACCCGGACTGCAACGACGCCCGCGTGTTGGCCGAGGACCCGATCCACAAGATGCTGGTGGGTCGCCCGCCCGTCTCGGGGGATCGGTTGGCCTCGCAGTCGACGCTCTCTCGGTTCGAGAACGGCGTGGGTCGCGTCGAGCTCTACCGGATGGTCGAGGCCCTGGCCGACATCGTGATCGATCGACACCGTAAGCGGCTCGGCCACAAGGCCAAGACGATCATCCTCGACTTCGATCCCACGGACGATCCCACCCACGGCCAGCAGGAGTTGTCCTTCTACCACGGCCACTACCGGACGCACTGTTTCCTGCCGCTGGTGGGGACGATCCAGTTCAACGGGGAGCAGAAGCAATCGATCCTGTGCTCGGTGCTTCGGCCGGGCAACGCAGACGCGTCGCTGGGACTCCTCCCGATCCTGAATCGCTTGCTACCCAAGATCCGAGCCGCCTTCCCGAAGGCTCGCGTTCAGCTCCGGTTGGACGGTGGGTTCATCGCCCCGGCGGTTCTGGACGCCCTCGACGCATCGGGGGTGGAATACGCCGTAGGGTGCTCGAACTGGCCTCCGCTCAAGAAGCGGGCCGCGCAGGCGCAGCAAGAAGCGCAGCGCGAGTACAAACGGACGGGCCAGACGACGCAGATCTTCGGCGAGACGGAGTACCAGACGCAGACGACCTGGCCGCATCCTCGCCGGGTGGTGTTCAAGGCCGAGGTGGTGGATCACCCGGGTCGTGCGTCGCGTCAGAACCTTCGCTTCGTGGTGACGAACCTGAGGTGGACGCCTCGGAACGGGTACCGGTTCTACTGCAGTCGGGGCGATGCAGAGAACCGGATCAAGGAGTTGAAGCAGGGACTCGAGCTGGGGCGAACCAGCTGTTCATCGTTCATGGCGAACCAGCTTCGGGTGCAGTTGACCACGGCGGCCTACGTGTTGATGCAGGAGTTCTCGCGCAAGGCTCGCCACACGCGTTGCCGCGCCGCGCAGGTGACTCGCCTTCGGGACGAGCTGCTGAAGTTCCCGGTGTGGGTGCAAGAGACGGCACGTCGCGTCGTCATGCACCTGCCGACGCAGTCCCGCAGCGAGTCGGACTGGCGACGGATCGCGCTCTCGACGGGCGGCCACTCGCCCTGACCCCTTCACCGCTGCTGAGACGGAGCGGCTGCCGGCGGCAGTCGGGCCGAACTTCATCCGCGGGTTGATCCGCCCAGGGAGGTGCCGTGTTATGCGCCGTCAACCACGAGACGGAACCGAGTCCACGCCGAACTGCGACAGAAAATCCGATGGATGTGCGGATCCGATGCGGAGTCATGCATAATCAGGGCTAGGGCGAATATCTCTACCCCTATCGGCCGCGCCCGAGATGTTGAGCACTTCGCGCCATTGCCGGAGACGCGCCTCGAGGTGGAGACGGCCGCAAGCTCATTAGGGCAGCAGTGGGAGCTCTTGCTTGGTCCAGAGGCTTCCGAGCCAACGCTTCGGGCGACGGGACTGGAGACGCGGCAGTACGTTCACTTCGCAACGCACGGCGTACTCGGTTCACAGATCCCCGACGTCCGCGAGCCCGCTCTCGTGCTGTCACAACGAGCCGAATCCGCAGCTGACCGCTTCCTGACATTCACGGAGGTCCTTGAGTTGGATCTCAGTGCGGACCTAACGGTCCTTTCCGCGTGCAATACGGGCTCTGGAGAGGGGTTCGCCGGTGAAGGTACGATGGGCCTGGGCCGAGCGTTTCTCGCTGCGGGAAGCGCCGCAGTTGTCATGTCTCTTTGGGAGGTGGACAGCAACGCGACCGTTGAGCTGATGCGGATTTTCTATTCGGCGTTGGCGGACGGACGATCCAATGAAGAGGCGCTTCTCCACGCTCGACGAGAAGTGGCGGAGCTGGAGTTTCAAGAGTCGGCGGAGGCAGAGTCGCGAGGCATTAAGACGAAGGCGCGGAGAGGGTCGATATACCGCCACCCCTACTATTGGTCTCCGTTCGTGCTTCTGCGGAACTGAACTTTGGCCGCGACTCGGGTAGCTAGGAAGCGGAACGTTTCATTGCTCACGCAAATAGGGATTCGAGGGCGATTTCAAGCCGGACAAGCTCGTTGCGAAAGCAGGGGAGCGCGCTGGCGAAGCTAGAGAACGCGTGCGTCGCTGGGCGGAAGAGCGCGCGAGTGACGATCGAGATGCTGGAGAAGGCTGACGGTTGTGCGGAGCGCCAATCACGAAATCGAAATGTAGTCTCGCTACCGCAAACGAACTTCGCCTCGAGATCGGCGCGTTCCAGAGCAAGACTTCGGGTTGGACTCCGGTTCACCCCTGGCCGAGCGTGACACTTCTCCAATGACCGCCGCGCGCAATCCAGTGCGGTGGCGCTTGCGGAGAGGTTGCGGTGCGATACTACGCACGTGGCAATCACGTCGACCTGGCGGTCACACGCTTCGAGTGTGATCCAACGCTTCGTCGAGGTCGTTTCGCGTCGATGGGCTATCGATTTCTACAAGACGCGCGAATAGGGTTTTGCTAGCGGAGCCGTCAACACGCGACTCTCGATCGCTCACGCACATGGCTGATTGCCTGTCCGACGGAACTCGGCTTCTCTTCTGAGTGGTTCGCGCCTGAGCAGCGGCAGGCGCCAGCCGTTTCGGTCACTGCGGCACGGAAGGAACGCGACGGGCGACTCGACGCCTGAAGTCTGGTTGAGGATGTACGAGGAGCAGGTCCGCCACGCACGCCACCATGAGTCCCTGCGAGCTCAAGCGACTAACTGCGCATTCCGGCGATCGTGAACGGTCATTTCGCTCCATCGTGAACAGCCGTTTCGGCGATCGTGAACAGAGCGTGTCGACACTGAACGGGGTTTAGCTTCGCGTCTTCGTCGCCTTCCGTCGAGAC